>JAABUV010000332.1_pt1 | contig 72337 bp, 4 predicted proteins | sample 5559971 | NCBI WGS metagenome assembly JAABUV01 (sample SAMN10711881, study PRJNA513362) | rock metagenome | isolation source: Antarctica rocks | place: Antarctica: Victoria Land, Knobhead nord | collected 2015-12-19 | reverse complement strand
CTTATAACTCTTTAAATTAAAATATAATATAATAAAGGTATATTATATAAGATAATATAAGAATAGGCTAGGAGTAGCTTAATAGGGGAGGTTATATACTATTATAAATAGAGGGGGTAGTAGTAGTATTCTTTTAATTAGTAGTAAGGGTAAGTTTATTATTAAGGATTATTTATAAAATAACTACTAGAAGTATAAGGAGGTATAATAAGGCGTGAAGGGGGTAATAATATAAATAAGACTTAAAAAGGACTTAATATAATTAATAAAAAATAAAGATATTATAATTAGAAGAATAATATTAAAGTTATATAAAGAAGGGGCGCCTTAAGTACTTAATAAACTCTTAATAATAATAACTTCCTATTTACTCTAAGACTTCTAGCTACTTCTATAATAAATTAATAAAGGATAATAGGAAGAATAATAGGAATATATTATAATAGAGGATTATATATAGGAGTAGCATTTATAATTATTATAATTTAATAAAACTATAAATTCCTTAAAGGCTTAGTTTAAAGGGTCTTATAATTAATTATATTATTACGCTCTTATTAGAGGTATATTCTATTATCAAGGGAGTATCTTTTATAGATTATAACCTTTTATACTCTTAAAGCCTAAGAGCCTAGATAGGGAGATAATTATAAGGACTAGTTAGGAATATAATACTATTATTAATATAGTGTTTATAGTATATAGTAGTACTACGCTACCCCTTTACTTATAATATATAGAGGAGGGAATTCCCCTTAAAGGGAAGGGTAGTAATTAGTCTTATTATTAATAAGAATAGAGAGTTCTATATATATACGTATACGTACTATTTATAGTACTCGATAGCCCCGTTATTACGTAGTACCCTTATATTCCCCTAGTATTAAGGACCTTATTAAGGTACCTTATTAAAGGAATCAGACCTATTTAATAGGGCCGGTGCTATTATTTAAAGTCTTATAAGTTATACTAGGAGGGTATAAATATTTACGTCCTAATTACCCTATTAATAGCCTTAGTAGGGTTAATAGCCTAGTAGAGGCTTCTAATATTAATAGTAAGTATTATTATTATTTTATAATTATAGTTAAGGTAGCGGTAACTACTAGGAAGGCTATTAAGATTAAGACTAAAATTAAGACTAAGAAGGTTAAAACAGAGACTAATACCTACTACGCTATTTTTACTAAGATAGCTAATAAGATTTTAAGTATTAAGATATATAATTCTACTATTAATACTTCCTATAATCTAATAAGGTAAGGAACTTATTATAGTTAGTATTATTACTAGGTTTAGGGATATTATACTAGAATTCTATATTAAGACTATACTAGATAAGAAGAATATAATCCTTTATTACCCTAATCTCTAAATCCTTAGCTACTCTTATAATAGTTTAAGAGTACTCCTAAGGCTCTCTCTATTAAGAAGTATCTTATATAGTATACTTATTATAGATTAGCGTGCCTATATTAATATAGTATAAGGCCTTCTACTATTATATTAATAGGTAAATAGATGTCTTAGTAATATAGGAGTTATAGACTAACCCGAGGACTAAGTCGACGTACGACCTATCTTATAGTAGGTTCCACCTAGTTTATAGAGCTAAGGAGAATACTCGGGTATGCTTTTATATTAATAAAAGAGTTGATATAGAGAGCTAGGAGGCGGACTTCTCGAGCGGCGACTACTACTCGCTGAAAGTTAGCCTTAGGAAAGGGTAATAGGGAATATAAGGGGATAATATCTAGATATATAATATTTATAGCCCCTCTCTAACGACGTATAAGTTAAAGGACGGCCTAATAATAATCCCGTTAATAGCGGAGGCCTTAAAGAGGCTAGGAGAATATATCCTCCTTAGGGACTTTAATCTCTACTATCCCCGGTAGAATAATAAAGGGAGAAGTATATACTACGTTATAGCAGATATATTACTAGGCGAAACGAGTAAATATAATATAGAAGTCGCCCTACCGGAGGGTACGGTAATATAGCGAGAGAGAGGTCTGAAGTCGGTAATCGACCTAGTCTTTACTACCGAGGGTGCTACTAACGTACTCTAAAACTGCGGCCTAAGGGCAGACCTCTAGTATAGATCTAACTACCTCCCGGTGTACACGGAATTTAAATGGAGCTAGGAGAGCTAAACCCCAGTCTAGAGGAGGGCGTAGAAGATACTTAAAGACAAGGAAGTCGCTACGAACGTAAGGAACAGGGCCTAGTAGCTTAGACTTTCTCTAGGGCTCCCCTAGATTAGATCCGCCGGCGAGGCGGACGAGTACCTGGGGTAGATACTAGATAGGTTCTAGGCTATTATATAGGAATGCATTCCGTAGGCGAAGCCGTCTAGTAAGGTAAGGTCCTTTTAGAACTCAGCCTATAGGGATATAACGTAAAGGGCTAAACGGGAACTAAAGGCCTACTACTAGTACCGTAATACGGAGACGAGGGAGACTCTAAGAGAAGCGGAAAGGGCGAAGGTAGCCACGATCCGAAGAGAGAAAACCCTCTACTTCCGGGCGGCTATATACCAGGCCTTAGAAGATCCTCGGGGGGTATAAGTACTAGCCTAGTAGGGGAAGAACAAGAGTATATCGCTAAGAGCCCTGCCTAAGGTCCCCTCCCTAAGTAGATAAGACGGGACGCTAGCGGCTACCTTCGAGGAGAAGGTAGAGCGCCTTTAGGAAACCTATTTCCTAGCTCCTTTAAGGGCAGATTTAGAAGATATTACCGAGGTAGAATACCTAAGCCTAATACTAGGGGGAGGGGATCTAACGGAGGCGGAAGTCTATAGCTCTATAAAGAGACCGTCGTAGGATAAGGCTCCTAGGATAAATAGGATTCTAAATAGGTTCCTACGCGCCGTATATAGTAAACTTAAGGAGGAGATCTACTATCTCTTCTAGGGGTACTTTAAGATTAGATACTACCCCCGGAAATTTAAGGAGGCTAATATAGTAATCTTAAAGAAATCGTAGAAGGAGAACTACGCCGATCCTAAGTCCTATAAGCCGATCGCCCTCTTAGATACTTTAGGAAAGATATTTAAGACGGTAATAGCGGCTAGGCTTAGAGATTATGCGGAGGCTAATTAATAACCTCCTTCCGGAGGAATAAATAGGTATAAGGCAAGGGAGATTAGTAGAAACCGCGCTAGAAACGATTACTAATGCAGTCTACACGGTATAAGGAATAGGGAAGAGGAACGTAGCGAGCCTCCTCTCCCTAGATATTACCGGAGCCTTCGATTACGTCTCCTACTCCAGGCTACTCCACACGATAAAGATAAAGAGGGTCTTAGAGAGGATAGTACGCTAGACGGCAAGCTTCTTAATAGAGAGGGCGACTTCGATTACTCTCGGTAGGAGGACGAGTTAGATAGAGTTAGTAGAGACAGGGATCCCCTAGGGCTTACCTATCTCTCCGATATTATTTCTATTTTTTAATACTCCCCTAATTAAGGAGTATAAAAAGCTAAAGCTACTAATTTAAGTCGGCGGATTTATAAATAGCATCTATCTACTAGCTTATAATAGAAGTACTAAACGGAACTATAAGGTTCTAGATAAAGCCTACGAGGTATACCTGTAGTAGGCGAAGACTTATAAAGCCTCGTTTATACCGAAGAAGTACGAGCTCGTTTATATAACCCGTAGAACGAAGGGTATAAAGATAGATATAATAATTAAGCTCGAGGGAATTAAAGTTAAATTAAAGACGTTAATTAGGGTCCTAGGACTTATACTTAATAGTAAGCTAAATTAGAATATATACCTAAGGAAGGTATAAGCTAAGATAGATAACTAGATTCAGGCGCTCTACTACGTCGCCGGCTTTATATAAGGCGCGATTCTACCGGTTAGTAGGCTTATATACGCGGTAGTAGTAAGGCCTATAATAACGTTCACGGCGCTAATATAATATAACTTAAAGAATACCCCCGGGGTAGTAGAGAAGCACGTGAAGACCCTGACGACGATCTAGAATAAAGGACTGCGTAAAGTACTAGGGGCGTATAAGGCTACCTTAATTCCGGTCCTTAAAGTAGAGGCGGGAATCCCGTCGGTAAGAGACTTCCTTAATAAGGCCCTACTACGGAGTAAGATCCTCTAAGGGATATATAAGATAGTCCTAAGAGGGAACGCGAAGATTAAGTCTCGGTTATAACTAAAAAGGGGTAGGAGGCTACGCCCTCCGCTACCCCCGTTAGCTAAGAAGGAGTCTTAGGCGAAGCGGTCGTTAAACGGGGTACTTAATAACCTAACGCTATAGAAAAGGATACTAACCTAGTAGGAAGGCCGGTAGTAGGACCGGTAGCGCCACTACTAGCGGGGATTAGAGGGCCGAAACACGAGCCTAGTATAGAAGGGGGACCTAGTAGGGGGGAGATAGGACCTTTATAAGGGCCTAAAGAAGTCGGAGAGCTCTATAACAGTCTAGTTACGCACGGACAAGATTAGGTTTAACTACTTCTTATTTATTAGGAAGGTTCCTAGGATCCTAAGTCCTAGCTACCTGTACGGTACGGCGAGGTAGACCGGTAAATACGTCCTACTATTCTATCCTAACTATTATACTAGTAGGAGTTAGATATTACTAGAGGCTAGGTCGGAAGATTATAGTACTATTCTCTTATTACTAATAGGGATAAGGGCGGCGGCGAGGTAGTTAACTAGGTCAGGCGCCCTCTACTAGTTTATGCTAGTAAAAGAGATATTGGCGAGAACTAATAGAGAGGACGGGCTCCGTCTTAACTAAAGAGAAGAGAATATAGTTAATAAAACCTTGGTGTTATAGACGGTAGACCCGACCCCTCGATATACCGCCCCGATGGCAGGCCTATTAGGGGGGGGAGGGAAGGAGCCGAATAATAGTATAGCCTGCGGATAGTAGGTAGAGTTTTTATACCTTAGCTAGGTTTCTCCCTGAATGATAGGTATACTAGGCGTACCCCCTAAAAAGTCTACCTTTATTAGCTTTAGCTAGTATAGGAGTATAATTAATTAATTAATTAATTAATATAGCCCTTTATTCTAATATATTTATAAGAGAGATAAGGGTAATAGCTAGTATAAGCCTTATATAATATAAGCTTTTAACTAGATATAAGGCTTCTATTCTATAGGTAGTTAACTATAAGGACGAGTTTAGGCTAGAAGTCTATATTAAGACTTATATCTTATAAGATAGTACTTATTATAAACTAGAGGGTTTAGCCTAGATATTTAGTAGCTCTATTACTTTTAGGGTTTCCTAGGACTATAAGCTCCTATAAGATACTATAGTTAGCGCGGTAGGAATTAAAGTTATAATCTTTATATTTACTATTATAATTAGACCTTAGGTAATTTATAATAATATTACTATATTTATTATAAGCCTAATAGTATTTAAAGGCTCTAAAGATCTCGCTTTTTACCTCTACTACCTCTACTTTAGACCGCTTATCCTAGTTATTAAGGAAAGTAATAAAGTAACGCCCTCTACTATAACCTCTAGGGGTATAAGGGCCTAAGACGTCGCTATAAATAAGGTTAAGAGATCTTCTTCCTAGTTAGATATAGGCTTTATACGGTACCTACTTTACTTTTTAAATAATATATAGCGGGCACGGATCCTTATTAACGAGTTCCTTAATAAGGCTAATCCCTCTAGAGAGATAGGTAAGTTTCTTAACATTTTAGTAACTTAAATAGCCTATATAAGCGTGTTATAGATTAAGGGTTTTATTATTAATTTAGCCTTTTAAGCCGGAGGAGTCTAAATCTAAGTCTAAGTCTAAATATTCTAGAGTAGGAATAATACTATCTATTAGATTAGCCCGCTCCTTCTACCTTAATATAATATAGAGTATAGCGACCTTAGTAGGGACTTTAGCGACCCCTTTAAAGAGGAAATAGGGTATTTTTAGTACTAGAATAGATATTTATAATACTATCTTCGCGGATAGTATAGCGTAAGGAGACTCCTATATACGTAGGTAGTAAAGATTATTATCTTATAACTAGGCCGTAATACCTCGCTTACTAATCTTAATACCATTTTAAATAATTTAAAGAGGTATTAAGGCATGCTAGAGCTATCCTTATAAGATTAAATTAATAGGTAACCTAGGGACGTAAAGGTAGTTAGTAAGAATTAGGTCCTTCCTTTTCCTATTAGTTATAGTAGGAATATAGACCTTACTAATACTAAGAGGGTAGTAAGTACTATTAATACCTTTAATAGGTTAGATATTATCTAGCGATAGATTAAGTAAGCGGTATTTAATAAAACTTATATAAGAGGGTATTAAATACGCTAAGTAATAGTATTAAGTACCTATTTCTTAGGCTAGGAGTCTAATTTAGCGGTAAAGGCTACGCTAATATTATCCTAAAAGGCTATATAGGTTTCAGCCTTAGAGTTACTATTATTACGGCGGCGTCTCTTATTAGGCTTATTATTAGACTTATCCTTATCCCTAGAGGATTATTTCCCCCTATTCATTTTACCTTTAGCCCTATTCCCTCTTCTCTTACCGCTACTAGCGTTATTCTTCGTAGGTAGCTTATTATTCCTAAGCTTAGAGTATTCCTTTTAGGTATAGTAATATATACGGTAATAAGTATAGTATTTAATAAGCTTTTAAATGAGCTAGATATTAGGTCTAGGTATAGCCCTATTCTAATTTTTAATTAGAATAGCGGGACTAGTAGTAGTAGGAGTATAGGCAGCTATTATAGTAAAGTTTAATTCTTCCTAGTTAGTTAAGGGGTTAGTTACCGTCTAAATAAAGCGCCTAGTAGTGTACTTAAGGGAATAAGCCGGCTTAATAGCGTTAGTCTTACTTATTAGGCTATAAGTCTAGATATAATATATAAAATACCCTTTATAAGCTTTACTAAGACCCGTATAAAAGAGGAAGATAAGGAAGTATATTTCTAGCTTTAGGTAGGTAGATATTAAGGTAATTTTATTATAAAGAGACTTAAGGCGGGCCGCGAAACTTATAGTATCCTTATATTAGCTAAGGTCTAGCTTAAGTAACTAGCGGTATAGGTTATTAAGGATACTAGAGCCTATAAGTTTATTATTAGTCTTAAGGGCTTCTTATAATATATAGGCGTTTTTAATATCCTTATAATTAGTAAAGAGATTATCACCTAAGCGGCTCTTAATAGTATTAATAGCTAATTTATACCTAAGCTCCTACTTGGCTAGATCCTTAGAAGTAGATTTATAGGTTTTAATATCATTAATTATTAGATAGTTAGGGAGAGCTAGAATAACTAGGGCTACGGCTTAGTCTACCTTATAGAATTTAAAAAGGTGGGTAGATATTAAGTACTTACGCATTTCTTAGGTCTATACTTAAAGCCCTTCCGGTCCTTTAAGCTTCTTAATATAGAGCGGGAGGCCGTTAGCCTTACTTATAATAATAGTATTTTCTTCTAATATTACTTTTTATAAGGGCGAGCGTAGGCTTTAGAGGGTTAATTTAAATTAAGTGGCTTTAAGTTAATAGTAGTACTAAAAAGATTATTACTATTAGGGGCTTTAAGGGATAATTCTCGAGTAGAATTACCTAAGGAAGGGGAACTATTAGAGAGGTATTAAGGTACGTAGTTCTAATTATTTTAATTAAACCGCTTATATTTATATTACCTAGCCGCCTTATTAAGTATAGCGTTATACCTTAGAAAATTACGCTTAAAGATACGGCGATTTTAATAAGTTTTATTCTACTATTACCTAAACTCTTTAACGGCGGTATTTAAGGGAAAGATAGGAAGAGCTTATAGATAATAGGCTTAAAGTACTAGAAGATAAGGGAGAATTACTTAAGAGAATATCTTCGTTTAATAGAATTATAATAGGATTAAAAGATAGTTATCCTAGAAAAAATAGGGGATCTAGCTACCTTTTATAATACTTATACCTTATAATCTTAGTAACTATCGCGTTTTAAAGGGGCTAGGAGATTATATCTTATACTAGAAATAGTTAGGAGTTATTATAATAGGCTAATAATCTAGTTCTTTTAACCTTTAACTTAATAGGAGGTTCCTTACCTTCGCCTTAAGATTTACGAGTAGTAGTAGTATTAAAGTATACTAGTAACTACTTAGCTAAGGCTATATTAGCTATCTCGTAGGTAGTTTTCTAAAGTAGGTAAAGCGGTTTTAATATTACTTTTACCTAGTAGATTAAGGCTATATCTCCTTTCTCGCTACCTAAGATAAGTATATAATATTATAATCTAACTAGTAATAACTTATATAATAAAGATATAATATAACTTAAAGGGGATATTAAAGGTAAAGAAGGTAAATATTATAATATTAGAAATTATATAAAATAAGTATTTAAAGATAATACTTAAAGCCTTTAAAGTAACTAGTATATAGATATTAGAGGTAGAGTTAGGGGTCTTATTAATAAAGATAAGCTTCAATTAATTAATTTTATAAGTATTAATAATATAAGGGATCTACCTATTAATTAAGGAAGGGAACGCGAGGATCTATTATAAGTTAAAAGGGAAAAGGGGAAGAGAAAAGAGGGTTATAACGACTCTAATAAAAGAGAAGTAGTCCTAGGTAAAGGGAGCCTTTTAAGTAGTAATAAAGGGAGGGGATACTAAAATAGTAAATTAGAGCCTAAGAGGTAGGGAAATAATAAAGAGGGATAACCCTACCTTTAAAGAGATTAAGAGATAGGTAAAGGAAAAGTAGAAAGAGAGGTAGCTAGGATACTAAAAAGGTATCCCTAATTATATAAAAATAGTAGTATAAAAAGGGGAAGTTTAAGAAATAAAAGTTAGCTTTTATATAAGGCTTTTTAAGGCTAAGAGCTTTATAAGTATCTAGTTATATATAAAGAAGATAGAACTACGCGCCTTCTTATATAAAAGGAGGGTATCTAGGGTTAATAATATTAATTATAAATATAAATAGAGGTATTAAAACATTAAATATATACTTATATTTTACCCTAATTATATAAAGGGGAGGAGGTAGATACTTTAAAAAGTAGGATTATATAAATTTTATTAGATAATATTAACTTTAAAAGGGTTAAAGGTAGTAATTAAATAAATAATTTAATAAGGTATACTTAACTAGTTTATATTAATAAGGGAACAACTCTTTAAAGTAATATAAAAATAAATAAGCTCTAACTAAAGGATAAAGGGATAAATAACCCTAGTAAAAGAAGAAAATAAGATAATATAAAAAATATAAGAAAGGGTAGTATATAATATCTAAAGATCTAGAAATATAATAATAAGTAGAGTAGGGGATAAGGTTTTCTTTTATAAATTATAATTTCCTCTAATAAGTTAGATATAAACTACCCTTATTAGCTCTAAGTAGCTAGATAGTAGAGTATAAAATATAAATATAAATATAAACTTATTAATATAACTTATAAAGTTAGATTTAATAGGAGTATTATTAAGTTTTTACTTCTTTAAGTTATTATTAACTTAGGTAGTAGTAGCCTTTATTAAAGCTTTTTTAAACTTATTAAGCTTTAAGTAAAGGAACTACTCCTAATATTAATTTATAATATAGATATAATAAGACTTATATAAAATATCCTTATAATAGTTATATTTCTATTATAACTTGTTATCCCCTTTACCCTTTCCTTAAGTATAATAAGCTCTAAATATAGTAATAGTATAACTTTCTAAGGCTTATTAATATTACTCTTTATTATAAGTAGTAAATATAACTTAATTAAAGGGGACCTTTCTTAGGCTAAAAAAGTATAACTTTAAGTATAAATAATTTAAAAGCTATTAAAGATATTACTTAATTTTATAAAGTAGAGTTAATTTATATAAGCCTTTAATATAATTACCTCTTTATCTAACTCTTTAAATTTAATATTAACCTCTTAAAATTAATAAGTATAATTATTTATATCTTTAATAATAGATATATTAAGGTAGATTATATAAAGGTAATAAACTAGTTTAATATAAATATTAAAGCTTATCAATTTAAAGTTAATCTTAATTCTATTAAGGATAATTTAAGCTTATAAATTGAAATAAGTAGAATCTTTAATAAGTTTATAAATATTAAATTTAAAATAGTTATAAATTATAATATATACCTTAATTTATATAGCCTTTAAAAAGGGCTTAAAGTTATTTAGAATTAATTAGTTATTAATTTCTTTAACCTAATAGTTATAACCTAAGTTAGACTTAAGGATTATAATAGAGGTAAGGGGAAAGCTCCTATTATTATTTTAACTATTAACTATTTTATTAAAAGTCTACCTCTAAGGATTTAGCTTTAAATAATAATTAATTAGTTAAGCTTAATATATTTTTTATAAAGTCTTAAGAAGATTCTATTAATAAAGATATTAAGGATAAAGATATTAAAGGAGGAGGCGTAGGTCTATTATCTTTAACTTGTAAATTAAAGAGAATAATTTTATTAAAAGTATTTAATAATAATTTACTAACTTTTAACTTAAAATTATTATAATTTAAGGGTAATTATAATAGTTTATAATAATTATTATCTTTTTTAATAATAGGTTTTTTTAACTTCCTTTATAATAGCTTTTAGTAAGTAAGGGAAGAACTTTAACTTAAAATATTAATAAATAGTAATTAAGATATTAAAATAAAAATAGAATCTAAAGAATATTAATTTAACTTAATTTAACTTAAAAATTATAAAAGGAAGACTAATAAGTTATTTATTATAATAAGCTATCTTTATATTTCTAAAGATATAAACTTAAGGGGGCTAATTTAATAAAAATAGCTAAGCTAGTAATTATAATAATAATAAAAGCTAGCTCTAGGCCTAATTAGATAATTAATAGTTACTTAATAGGATCTAGAAGAATTAAGATAGCTAGGGCTTAACCTCCTTTTATAGAGATTTTTTTAGGGGGAAATAGCTAAATAATATTAAAAGGTATAATATAATAAAGTAGAGACTATTATAAAAATTAGTATATATTATAATTATTTAAGAGAAGGAAGTATCTTTATTTTCTTAAGTATAAAGTAGTAGTAGTTTACTTAAAAAGGCTTAATAAAGGGAGTATTAATAGGATTTTTACTTATAAAATTAATATTTATTATAATAATAAGGTTAAAAGTAGGTATTTACTTAAAGGGCTAAGTATAATTATTTAATAATATTTATATTAATAATAATATTATAATAGCCCTTATAACTAGTCTTTAAACCTTATAATTATAAATTAATTAAATTTACTTATTTATTTAAGGTTACTTATAATAGTAAAAGTTAAAGAAGTTTAGGTAATATATATTTATATTTATATTTATATTTATAGTTTATACTCTACTATCTAGCTACTTAGAGTTAACAAGGGTAGTTTATATCTAACTTATTAAAGGAAATTATAATTTATAAAAGAAAACCTTACCTCTTACCCTATTTATTATTATATTTCTAGAATTCTAGATATTATATATTACCTTATCTTATACTCTTTATACTATCTTATCTCTTCTTTTATTAGAGTTACCTACCCTTCTACCCTCTAATTAGAGCTTATCTACTCTTATATAACCCCCCTAGATTATTCTCTTATTAGTATAAACTAGTTAAGTATACCTTATTAAATAACTTAATTAATTACTACCTTTAACCCCTTTAAAGTTAATACTATCTAATAAAAGTTATCTTACCCTACCCTTTAAAGTATCTACCTCCTCCCTTTTATATAATTAGGGTAGAATATAAGTATATATTTAATATCTTAATACCTTTATTTATATTTATAACTAATATTATTAACCATTAATACCCTTCTCTTATATAAGAAGGCGCGTAGTCCTATCTTCTTTATATATAATTAGATACTTATAAAGCTCTTAGCCTTAAAAAGCCTTATATAAAGATTAACTTTTATCTCTTAGATTTTATCCCTTTATATTATTATTTTAATATAATAAGGGATACTCTTTTAATATTTTAATTACCTCTCTTTTTACTTCTCCTTTACCTACCTCTTAATTTCTTTAGGGATAAGCTAGGCTACTATCTCAGTATCCCCTCCCCTTACTACTATTTAAAGGGCTCCCCTTACCTAGGACTATTTCTCCTCTATTAAAGTCTTTATAACCCTTTTCTTCCTTCCCCTTTTCCCTTTTAACTTATAATAGATCCTTATATTCCCTTCTTTAATTAATAGGTAGATCCCTTATATTATTAATATATATAATATTAACTAGTTAAGGCTTATTTTTATTAATAGGACCCTTAATTCTACCTTTAATATTTATATATTAATTACTTTAAAGGCCTTAAATATTATCCTTAAATACCTATTTTATATTATTTTTAATATTATAATATTAACCTTCTTTACCTTTAATATCTCCTTTAAGTTATATTATATCTCTATTATATAAGTTATTATTAATTAGATTATAATATTATAAACCTATTTTATCCTATTAAATATAATACTTTATATTAAATTAATAATAATTAATAGGACTAACTTTTATATCTTTATCTTTAATCTTATTTTATTAATATATAAGCCCTACTTTAATTTATTATTAATATAAAGTTTAAGGACTCTTATTAATATCTTTAAGTATATTATTATTACTTTAAGGTCTATTATTACCTTTATATTAAACTCCTTTAAATTCTTTAATAAATAAATTAACTTATATTTATAAGGGGTAAAAGTTATTTTATATATATTTACTTAATAAAGGTATATTTTATATACTTTTATTAAGATCTTATAATTTTTTTAAATACTTTTATTATATATTATTAAGTAGATATTATTAATAAAGCCTTTAATTATATTTAAGTTTTTATTTATATATACTCTTTTATAAGTAGGGAGCTAAAAAATAGAAATAAAATAAATAAATTTAAAGACTGTTTAGGCCTTATATAAGGAGCTACGCTTATATATAACTAGGCTCTAACCGGATTAGCACGTAAATCTAGCGGTAGATTAGGAACTCTAGTATTCTTACCGTTCTACTCCCGTAGTAATACCGTGGTACTATAGGATAATAACCTGCTTATAATTCCTAGTAGTAGACTACGGTTAAACTATAGTATTCTAACTATTATACTACAGGTTTAAGAAAAGTCTTACTTATCCTATAGTAGTACTACCTAGTAGGGTTAAAAGATAGTCTTAATATAGTAGGACTACTATAGTTATACTAGGGTAGCACGGTATAATAATTATAACGACGACTATTAGTAATACTAGCTAAGTCTAGAGGTAATATAGTTATAGTATAATAAGGAACTATATAAATATAGTAGGATAATAGTTATAGTAAGGGCGAGTATTAAGTTTTAGAAAGGGAATAAAAAGTACTCTTACTCTTATATTTATATACCTATTAATTATATAGAAAAACCTTAATAAAATAAATATTATAAAATCTATTACTTAGTATAAGCTCCTAGCCTACGATTATAAAGAGGATACTATCTATTTTTAGTTATAAACTACTAAGTATATTAAAGAGTTTAATATTTAATTAATTAATTAATTAATTATACTCTTATACTAGCTAAAAAGCTAATAAGGGTAGGCTATTTAAGGGTACATACTACGTATATATTATTCGGGGAGAAACCCTACTATAAAGATAAAAACTCCACCTGATAATTACGGTTCTCTTAACTATTTACAGCTCCTTCCCTCCCCCCCCTATTAGGCCTACTACTAGGGAGGTAGTAGAGGGGTCGGGTTTACTACCTATTATACTAAAGTTTCGTTTACAGGTGAAACTTCTTTTCCTTATCTAGGGCCTAGCCCCTTTCTCTTTTCTATCTCTACCGGCTATTCTTAATCTAATCCGTTTAGCGTAACGGATAAATCCTTATAACGGATAATTCCTTATAGTCCCGGTTATAGCGTCCGTAACGAGGAGGGTATATACGTAAAGGGAGGTGATAGAACTAGTACTTACCTACTAGTCTATCGGTACTAGGTACTGCTAGGTAAGGAGGCCAGCGGCCCTAGCGTGCTTATAGACTATTAAGTAGGAAGGCTAATATCTACGTATCTCTATACGGGTTAGGCCTCTACTACCTACTATTATACCGTAGGGACTACCTAGGTACGGCTAAGCATCCCCCCGCCGTATAGTAGTAAGGTAGCGGATACCCGGTATATTTACCGCGGTTATATCGGCCGCTACTATTAAGGTATATACGTATAGAAGATAATAGGCACCGTTAGCTAACTAGACCGGCGGCCCTATCGCGCTTATAGGCTATTAGGTGAGAAGTCTAATACCTACGTCCTGTTTTAGGTTAGGTACCTACTACCTGCAGCCGTACCGTAAGGACTACCTAGGAAGGGGACTGGAGTATCCTCGCCGCCGTACGGTAGTAATAGCGGTAGTATATACCCGGTATACTATCTGGCTTACGCTCGATTATTAAGAGGAAGGAAGGGCTAGCTTTATAGTATTACTATCTTTTTATTATACTATTATTATCTATATATATTATAACTACCTTAAAGTAGGTAGACTTAGGCTACCTAGACCGCGCGGAGCGGAATCGGCTAGAGTATAAAGACGTGGCCTCGTAAGAGACCTTATAGCGGGTATAGGTATAGAAGTACTATATATATCCTGTAATATTATAGAGGTTTTATATCGGTAGTATTTCTATCGTCTTATACTAGTATTACTAGTATTACTAGTATATCGCGTTTATAATACGCGTAGGGAAGCGGAGGCTATATTAGAGAGAGGTAGAAGGGTATCTATATAGTATATATTTTTTATCTATATCTATATATTCTATCGCGTTATATCTTTTACCGTAATCTTCTAAGAGTTCTCCTTCTATCTTTTCTGTTTTTCTATCGCGTTGGCGTTCCTATTCTCGTTATTACTATACTCTACCTGCGTGTTAATTCCGTAATAACTAGGTAACCCCAGACGGTACTTCTAAAACACCGTGAGATCTCTCAGCTCTCCTAGTACCGAGATACTAGAAGGTTCGTAGCCGGTACCACGTACAGGTGGATCTCGTCGCCGGCCGAGTTTAATATTTAATAAATATTATTAGCTTAAACTAGATCGGGGTAAAAAGGTAGCCGTTTTCGGTAGACGTGGACGCTGTTTTAAGCACCTTTTACACCAGGGTCCCCTGCCCATACCACGCCGCCTGGACGGCTAACGCGCTCCCCTACTAATCCCCTCTCTCTTAATAGCTGTATATAGGCTTACGCGCTAGTCGATCGCATTAAGTCAAGACGTTCCTGTATTAACTCCTTGATTATCTCTATTACTTTACTATAAGTCGCCTATTAAATCCTCGATGCGTAGTCGGGTAGTACAGAGATAAGGAGGGAAAGAGGCGAGAAGAGAAAGAGAGAGGGGGCGAGGTATACACACTGGGACCCCCTGCTACTTCAGGCGCCTCTAAAGATGGCCCTCCCCCCCTCTGCATTCCTCTCTTCCTAACTTACTTCCCTCTTTTTACTACTGTTCTCTAGGACTCGCCTTCACTCGTTCTATATACAGGTAGTTATCCTTACCGCTAACTGCGATGGCTCGTCGTAAAGCACTACTACATGCTTAAAAGCAAGACGTAAACTCGTCTTACGCCTCCTCTACGAGAAGCTAGCTCTCAGCTCGAGAATACTATAATGCACGATACGAGAAGATTAATAAAAACCATTAATTAACGACTCTTTACGCCGATATTACCAATTTATATATCGATTATCTCGAGGGTTTATAGAGAGAGTAAGTCGCCTCTAGTATTAATTCTATAGTCGTCCTGCTCACGTTATTAATCCTCGATCTCTAGGTATTACGATACCATTGATATCGATCCCTATTACACACTTAAAAGGTTAATAGAGGGTCGAATCAAGAACTTTTTTCATTAGATATGTAATAACTACTCCGTCAAGAAAATCAGTTCGGTCGAGACCTACTAGCATTAACTGAGCCAGCTCTATATTAAATAGAAGGGTCGACGGATTAGTCCGTTAACCTTGAAGTAAATCTATAATATAAGTGAAAGGTATACACGTTAATACTTCTATACACGAGTAACGTTAGAATAGTTTATTAACGGTCCATTAGCCGAAGAATATAGGCTAGACGGTAGCGAAACCGACAAGCCTCTCCTAGATATAGTAGATTTCGTGGAGCTGCTGCGTTACCATTAGGTGACAGATACTAACACCTTCCCTTACGAACGGCAACGGGTATAGCTGGTAACGATCCTACTAGTCGCGGCGTTTACTAGATCCCGACCCGGAGCCCTTCTTGGACTTACCTACCGCGACCTGGATTTGTTCGACCAGTATAACAGGACCACTGGGGAAGTGTTACTTACTTTGCAGCTGAAGCTCACCCGAACCAAGTCTCGCAAGAAGCGCAAGAGACCGTAAGTGACCGCCTAGAAATCGAGTCCATCTATCTAACAGGCGTGCAGGAAAACCTACACATTCTTTATCGACACTAATCCCGTCTTCTATATTATATCCCATATCATCGGCCTCGCCTGCGACGACGACGCCTACCTTTTCCCGAATATAACCCCCAGGACAGTTCTAACGCTAGGCGTCTGAAAGGGACTGAACTGCCAACTAATCCCGTGGAAAGAGGATATACTAGACGTACCGTTGTTCCGTGCGCCTATATAAACCCCTAGGGGATGTTCTATCTCGGCCGACACGGCACTCTCCTACGAGAAGTATTACGAGTGGATTAAAAGGTTAGGAGAAGAGACTAGCTTCGTACAGGTCTTCACGACCTATTATCTCCGGCGAGCGACGGGAAATGCCATTAATAGTAAGTCCTAAGGCTTCTAGTCCTAGGGAGCCTAGACTAACACGAGTATCTACCAGACGATCCTAATTCTAATAAGGCCGTCCGTAACCTAGTTATGGATTACACCAACTCAGCTATCTTCCAGCGCAACTACCTGTCCCGCATAATCCGATACGACACCCAAGCTGCATACGGGGGTACGGCGCCTCAGACGGAGTTAATCCAAGCGGCCAACCGGATAAGCCGACGAATTAACCCCCGACGACCTAAAGAGCTGACCGAGGCGCAGAGTACAAGTATCCGCTAGGAGGATGAAATCCAGGAGCTTCGCGGCCGCCGAGATGAGCTGTTCTAGCGTATTCGGTACTAATTCACGTTTATCTACCGTATAGAGGGACACGCCATCTACGATTAGTACGAGGAGGCTAAACGAGCCGTGGATCGAAAGATTAAAACGCGAGAGCGGGAGCTCTTGAAGCAGATCTATAAAGAATATGATGCCGTCGCTCCGGTGTAAGATATACGAGCGTAGCTCGAGGGAGATACGGAGTCGCTTAGTCCTATTCTCTCTACCTTAGGGCCTGTTTAATACGCGTTAGTGGAACGATCACGTATTACGAAGGCCTTCTTTAACCCGCCGTTAACTCGTAGTACCGAGGGTAATATAGATTAGCGGGTCTCTATTATCGATAATATGGTGTCGCTCTATATCCGGTAGGAGGGAAGGTTCCGTAAAGCCCGCCGAATACGGAGGATTCACGCGAGGGGAAGTTTTCTTGATAATAACGCAGAATATCCCTTGAACGCCGTCAAGTCCGAGTCTAAGTTGAACTCCTCGATCCCCCATCTCTTTCCTGTTAGATATAAACCCTACCAGTGCCTTTACTACCTAGGTGATACCTACTTACCGTTAGAGGAGCGACTCTATAACCTTAGTAGTAAACATTCGTTGCAGCGGTACCTTGACCGCCGTCACCCTTTTCGGCCTCGCGAACCCTATCCTTTCCCCTATCCCGAATATGCGGCAGTCACGCTTGATAGTATAATACATTTTAAGAATCATGCGGCAATTATTCACGGAATCTATATATCTAATAAGATTTAGTATACCTCGTAGAGTTTTAGGTTAGTTATTAAGTTATCTGGCCTTACAGATTAATTATATATATTTAAGTAACTATTCTACGATTTATCTCTCTCGATACTTTAATAACTTAGAAAGCTCTAGTACTAGGAGAGTGGGGGACACCCTCTAATTCCCTGGGTTCCTCTCTAGAAGGCTACACCCTGAGATAGTGTATTAAATCGAAGGATATATAAACTTTAAGGGTATACTTTCTATTCGATGTTACTATATTAATATATTTCAAAGTGTACTAATAGATAATAATATACTGCAGTAAGCTCTACGGACTTGGCTCCTAAATATAGTATAAAATCTCGCCACGCTTATCTACTATAGTAATCTTCTTTACGCCTTAAAGGAGTAAAGCGAAGAACTATAATAATTATACAGGATTTTTAGTTAAAAAAGTTTGCTGTAGGCATTATTATTCATTTATATATATAAGTTAATTACGTGCTTATTACGAAGCTAAATACTCTAGATATATGAAAATACTTAAATTAAGGCACCGAAGCTATTAGCGACCTCTCTTGTCCTAGCCGAGTATATATAGTCTTATCCGCGTAATAAATCCTTAAACGTTCCTATAATAACCATTCTAACTATAAAACCACCTTTACTTCACTTCCGTTCCCCCTTAATCTTGCAGCTATAAGCCGTAAATGCTCTACAGGTATCGACATCTATCGTACTAGCTTAACAAGCGCAGTTTTTATAATCCTATCTTCCTAATTTCACATCATCTATATAACCGCGTATGAAATCCCCTATAGTCTGCTACTATATCCATCGACTCAGACTACTACACTATTAAAGACGGCTAGCAGTCTCCTTAACATTCTAATTTCATGCTATAAAGACAAAGAGGTGGAACCGTAGACGGTGTTTACGATTATACTAGAAGAGATTCAGGCGGTATAGTTAATCCTAGAGAGATATAAACCGCTTTATAACTACGTGGTAGGTAAACTCCGGTAAGTAGACAGGGCTTTCCTGGTATTATAATAGTATGGAACTAATAAGAACTACTATAATTACTAGATTCGACTAGTCTCTATATACTTCCCGGTTCACCGTCAGGATATTAATATCTACCTACGATATATATACGGAGCTTATTATTTAGAAGATTAAATCCCAGCTGAAAATATTACTCGTAGGGACACGGATATCGCAGCTGTTATTAATCTAGTTAGATTAGAGTTGACCTCGAACGTCTATCTCTATAGATACTAACCCATCGACGACCGCTATCCCAAGCATATACCAGACGCCTCCTTTACACGTGCCGATTCTTAATATCCCTCCGTCGTTATCGAGAATTCTTACTCGCAGCGATAATAAAGACTTAGCGAGGCTAGCTACTAAGCCAGACCTCTCGCTTGATAAAGTCTCTACCTTTAAGTTATATAGAACTTCACGAATAGTATAATTAAAGTCTTTAGATTACATATTAATAGGCTTAGGGTAAGAGGCTCCCTAAACTCGCGTCAGCTTAAATATCGATATATCGGCTTCATCCGTACGATTTCTATTATACTAGGAGGCTACCGTTCGTAATCAGTTAATTGATAAGTATAGTACTTTCTATATATAATCGCGCCAACTAATCTGCTTTTTTTATCAAGTTTAATTTTCTCCTTATAAATTATTATGTCTTTGCTTTTACTACGTAAGGCATATTACAAGATTACTAACTTCGATTAATAGAGACAGGACAAAGATTAGATATCTCCTATAGAAGTTCGAATAAACTAACGAGACCATCTTTACCTTAAATATAAATAAGTTGAAGAGTCTCTAGTTTTAGCTTATCACCTCAAGTCTATACTAGATACCCACCCCAATCTAGTTCTAGTACCCTGTACACAGCTAATATAGACGTGGCCCCTCAAGCTAAATTTAGCGCCTCGCTCCCTTTTTAGTCTAAGGGCGACGTTTATGGTCCCTAGCTTCGTTCGTCTAAGTGGTCGTCTAGGAGGCGCTCTAACACGGCTTGTAGTTGGAGCGATGAGCTGGCACCCTGCTCTAATTCTAGTACTACCCTGCGGTGTATACCTCAGCTAGCTAGTAATACGGTGTCGATAAAGAGATAGTAACCTTGTAGTTTAGGCCCGTTTCGCAGTTACTACATTTTATACGCCGATCTAGTAAAGAGTAGGAAGGAAGTGGAAAAAGGCAAGTTAGACTAGATTATAGTTAACTAGTTACAGGATAACGCGGAATAAGATAGGACGTTATAGGAGGGGCTATAATATACCGTAAAGTACCTGGCGCGGGATTAATTCTCACTTGTTATATATAGTATTATAAAAGAAAAACTACTAGAGCCTCTTTTTATATATTCTTATTCTAAGTAGTAATTTTAATTCTAAACGCTACTTATAATTTAATATCTTGAAAATCCATTAAGCTTATATAGACTGGATTACTATAAGGTAAAGGACGGCACTTAAGACTATAAAACACCGACTTAATTTTCCCCTTCACGTGCTATTAACCCTTTAATTAAAGGAGAAAGAAAATTTAAAGATCCTAGTAGACCTTTTATAGCTCGTCTAAAATGATTTGGATAGGCCTACTCTTAATCCTTACCGCCTCGTCATCTTACCTATTTACTTCGTAAGCAGTAGCGAGGGCATGCTACGAAGCAAGCCGGGAGGGATAATCTTCGGCCAGCTTTTCTTTAACCTTGACGACGTGCTTAAGTAGCTAGACGGCCTCGCTAACTTGCCTATTTATTTAGTAAGTACTAGCGAGGGCATGCTACGAAGTAAGCCGGGAGGGATAATCTTCGGCTAGCTTTTCTTTAACCTTAACGACGTGCTTAAGTAGCTAGATAGCCTCGCTAACTTGCCTATTTACTTAATAAGTACCAGCGAGGGCATATTATAAAGCAAGCCGGGAGGGATAATCTTCGGCTAGCTTTTCTTTAACCTTGACGACGTGCTTAAGTAGCTGGACGGCCTTGCTAACTTACCTATTTACTTGGTAAGTACTAGTAAGGGCATGCTACGAAGCAAGCCGGGAGGGATAATCTTCGGCCAGCTTTTCTTTAACCTTAACGACGTGCTTAAGTAGCTAGATAGCCTCGCTAACTTACCTATTTACTTCGTATATAGTAGCGAGGGTATATTATAAAGTAAGCCGGTTAGGATAATCTTCGGCTAGCTTTTATCTAACCTTAACGACGTGCTTAAGTAGCTTGATAGCCTCGCTAACTTGCCTATTTACTTAATAAGTACTAGCGAGGGCATGTTATAAAGTAAGCTAGTTAGGATAATCTTCGGTTAGCTTTTATCTAACCTTGACGACGTGCTCGAGTAGCTTGACGGCCTCGCTAACTTACCTATTTGCTTAGTAAGTACTAGCGAGGGCATGCTACGAAGCAAGCCGGTTAGGATAATCTTCAGCCAGCTTTTCTTAAACCTTGACGACGTGCTTAAGTAGCTAGACGGCCTCGATAACTTGCCTATTTACTTGGTAAGTACTAGCGAGGGTATACTATAAAGTAAGCCGGTTAGGATAATCTTTAGCCAGCTTTTATCTAACCTTAACGACGTGCTCGAGTAGCTTGACAGCCTCGCTAACTTACCTATTTGCTTAGTAAGTACCAGCGAGGGTATACTGCGAAGCAAGCCGGTTAGGATAATCTTCAGCCAGCTTTTCTTAAACCTTGACGACGTGCTTAAGTAGCTAGACGGCCTCGATAACTTACCTATTTACTTAGTAAGTACTAGCGAGGGCATGCTGTAAAGTAAGCCGGGAGGGATAATCTTCAGCCAGCTTTTCTTTAACCTTAACGACGTGCTCGAGTAGCTAGATAGCTTTACTAACTTGCCTATTTACTTCGTAAGTACTAGCGAGGGCATGCTACGAAGCAAGCTAGGAGGGATAATCTTCGGCTAGCTTTTCTTTAACCTTGACGACGTGCTCGAGTAGCTAGATAGCCTCGCTAACTTGCCTATTTACTTCGTAAGCACCAGTAAGGGTATGCTACGAAGCAAGCCTAGAGGAATCGTCTTCGGCTAGCGCTCGAGATCGACACTTGATAATCTTTCTAAAGATATTAACGGCCTCTCTATATTTTCCCTATTATAAAGATACACGCCTAGTAAAGATTTTAATTTATAGTACTATTTCCTAGTCGGCTCTATATCTATTTTACAGCCTTAAGCGGATACGGTGAATAAGAAAAGCAAGCGAGCTCTTAGCCTTTATAATATAGAGAATATATGTAAGTTAGAAGAGTATTTAAGCAGCTTTAATATCGGATATAGTCTATATATATTCATCGATTTCGTGGTTTATATAGGCTCGCACGTAAGGTTAGAGAAAGATGAAAATAGGATAATAGGAGTACTATCCCTAACACGATAGCGCGACGATTATCGCGGCTAACTACTACGCTCTATATCGACTTTAATAGTCTTGCCGCTCTTTAGCCCACGTATATACTAGAGAATACGCGGTAATAGTTATAGAATCGTCATCCTTATACACGGTAATAATCGACAAAGATTCTAAGATTATACAAGCTTTGCGCTACCGCAAGCGGTCTTGAAGGCTGGACCACCCCTACTAGGTATATTCCGGTAGCCTCGCGACGTGACGCACGGATAAAGATAAGACTTCATTATTATTACTTGTCCCCGTCTCCTTAAGCTTAGAGGCATATTCAGAAGCGTTCTGAAATATTATCTCCGAAATTCCACTATTATATATAAACGCAAGAGTATAAAGAAAGTTCAAAGCATCCGAACTCTCTAGTAATTTAGAGTTCTAGAGATATTCTACGGAAACCTCGAATGTCGTGTATATATTACGATACACCGACAGGTTTTACTTTAAGTGAAACTTTAGAAGCTACCCCTTTTACTACTAGAAGATGGTCGGATACTACTCGAGAGTACATAACTTTTGCCTGATAAACGCGCCTGCTTAGATAATTGCAAGCGTATATAACCTAAGAATCGTGATAACGGCCATAGCATCTTTCTCCTTCTCCTTCCACCGACTCTGTACTATATCAGTAGCCCGGAGTAGGAGTTCCCGGGCAAGCTCAGGCTCGAGACTACCTAGCGTTTCACGTCCCACGGTGTTATATATACCGCATTCTAGATTGCGTGTAGTAAGTAAAATGTCGCCTCCTCTACTAGGCGGCATGTATTTAGAGTAATTAATCTCGAGGTCATCGGCGTTATCGAGGATTAGAAGCTACCGCTAGCGATTACAGGCTAGCCATGACTTCACATTTTCAACGCTCGGTTCAGCGACACCGTACCGTCGCCTGATATCGATATATCCCTACTTAGCCGTGGCGGTAATCCTAACGTCAAGCCAGAAAATCCCCTAGTACCTAGCTTGTTAGCAGGACATCGGCAAGACGTTTAATTCTACGTACTCATCTCGATAGTCTTCTATAAACTTTAGACAGACTTCGCTCTTACCTGTACTACCGACACCGACGATAATAAAAGTCCTCTGCTGTTTTAGAGGCGTCGCGGGATTAAATAAGAGTACTTAAGCAAGGCGCTTACTAATATCTCCGCGTCCGGTATAGATACGGCTAGCGGAACGAGGTACTATCTATTAGTTAGCCGTTTTATAATCTATATATATCACGTGAAGCTATTAGGTAGTTACTAGTCTTAGAGTAAATCGAAGGGCTGCGTTTATAGCGGACAAGGGGCGCCTAATATGTAATAAGATTACTAACCGGTAGAGTTAGGCCACGCCGTCGTTTTAGGGTCTTGTAATATAGGTCTCGGTTAGATTTAGAGTACGACTAGCGACGAGAGGACTGACTAATAACTGCATTATAGAAGTTTCCTTAGACTACCTAGCTGTTCCAAGCATAACTATCACTAAACCGATTCGAGCCTTGCTCGGCTATTATACCCCCTGACGTCAGCTTTTTGCGATCACCTATCTCGGTCCTTATACCGGTCGACGTATTTTCTCGCTGATCCGTGACTTTATCTACCGCTGACAAGAACAAGCAGATCAGCTTTTAAGTACCTGACCAACGCATTCACGGCGAAGGAATTCAGAGCTCTCGACTAACGCCTACTAAAACTGGTAGCGACGTCTTACGTAAAATCACCGGGGGATATAAACCAAGACTCGAGCCTAACCTAATTACTGATTATTCCCTAGTACTCTGTAGACTAACTTCTTCTAGCGCTCAAGTTCACCTCGAATGGCGTCGTATCCGCGATCTTCTCGATTTGGGAACTTCGTCATGTCCTACGGTGGTTAGTAAATAGAATAATCGATGGTATTACCCGGATTACCATGTGATTTACGTGAATACTATAATAGTTATAGCCTCTAATCTCTGCGGAATATAAAGGCATAATCTAGACGAATCAGGATTAACGCCTAGCGTGATACATTAATATTTATACCTCTCTAACCCCTATAACACCAAGTTCTTTATAGAAGCATGTGATTAGGATCTCAGACCCTTCGTCCTTCCTTCGTCTGAGGATAGTTTGAAATCCATTCCCCACCATGCGAAGCATTTCGGATCCTAGCTCTAATACTCCTACGATGTCTGAGTTTGAGCGTTTAAGGAGATTAACTATTCGTGTCTTAAAACTTACCTAGGATGCTAAATCAGACCTATAATGCGGGACTCCTAGGAAGACTATCCCAGTTGTGTAGCGCTCGATCTGGTGGAGGAACTTGTCTGCGGTATTCCTCGAATAGCTAAGAGCCTGCTTAGTAACAAGTCCACCGAGACTATAAGTAATAAAAAGAATCTTTCTAGATTCTATATCCGTTCGCTCTCGCTTTCGCACAAGTTCGCTAACTATATTCTCAGCATGGTTGCTTAGTCGACTATTAGATGCAGGGTTCTAGAAATTAACGATATCTGCGTTATAGCCAAAGCTCAAAATGCGTGCGTCCGGGATGTCTTGCCTTAGAAGTTCGCTCGGCTAGTACACCCTTATACCTTGGTCCTTATAAAGCTAGGTGTTATACGCATTGCCCGTCAACCCGTACACGAACACGATATCGATAGTCGCCTCTATACCCTCTATATTACTATCGTACAGCGGTTTAACGCCATAGTTCTGGCCTTCTCCGATAGGTAGTGGAGAAGCTTATATATTTATAGCCGTCGATGCCGGACCGATGGTCGCCTGCGATAGTTAGACGGTTAGGTCTTACGGTGGGGCGGCTTGTAAGGAGTATACGCGGGACGGTTCAGGTATCGGCGGGGGAGGCGTCGGCAGTGGTGATTGCGACCTTGACTCTCTTGAGCGGAAAAGGCCTCGGAGCTTAAAAGGCATCTCGATCCAAGACTTTACGACCATGCAGTTAGAAAAGCGTGCGATCTATCTAAGAGAGAGGGTTCGCAGCTTTATACTGCGCCCCGGCGCAAGCAAGGAGAGGTAGTAATCGTCTGATTAACTAGATAAATCGACTAGTAGATTACTAGTCGTATCGCTTCACTTATTCGAGTACTAGTAATAGACTGTTAGCCCGAGACGTCTTGAAGGGAGCTGACTTATCAGACTAGCGATCCTATAAATATAATAGCCAATCAAGTGAAATATTACAGTATATAACTCAGTCTACTATAGTTACAGCAGAAAGAATTACCAACTAGTATACCCTACTCCGCACCTTGGTCTAATCCCGGCACCTATATCGCCCCGCAAAGCGCTTACGTGAACGAAGCTTAGATAAGGCAGTTAGGAGTAGATGCTAGGAGTAAGAACTGGATGCTGATGCGGAAGGATGAGGCGTAGCAATAAAGCAAGGAGTTTCATTACTAAAAATGGTCCACACCACTAGCTATAGCGTATACCCAAAGTGGTCCGCACTATAAGGCGTGGTCTATACTACTAGCTATAGCGTACACCTAAAGTAGTCTATACCACGAGACGTGGTTCATACTATTAACTGTGGTACACACTAAAAGTAGTCTAAACCACGAGGTATAGTACACACCAAAAATGGTTTAGTAATACCGAAAGTCTTGTGGCTAATTCAGTAGCGCCGATTCATTGACCATGTAAAAAATCTTGCGTAGTCGAAGGAAAACCCTATTTATAGCTGCGTGGAATACTTTAAATTTATCTTACGCGTAGGCTAACGCTTACGTATTATTTATTCGGTTAATAATTCATTTCTAATAAACTTAATCCGTTATCTAAATAGCCTCGCATAAGCTTTTATAAGCCATCTCGTATTTCCTGAGATCCTAATACTTCGGTATCTATTAGTAAGTCATTATCGTCGACTAGGCAAGGAGCCTTACCTATAATAAGTATTTCACCGCCCTTCTTCCTTTCCTTTAGCCCGCTTAGCATTTTTTTCACGGATGCCAGCTTTACTTCGCCAGGTCCAGGAACTCCGTCTATAAGTATGTCTCTATCTCTATCCTAATCTTCTCCTCCCTTTTCTATCGTTATAAGTATTACGTCTGACTTATTCGATTTATACTCTCTAAATACTTTCGCTCGTAATACATTATCCAGATTCACCGTCCCCTTATAAGTAGAGACTCGCCGATATTAGCCCTCTTTTAAGGAGCCATGCTTAAGATATCCGGACGCGTAGTAGATAGAGATGCGTAAGATCTAGATAAATTAGTAATATTAATCTTAGGATAAAATTCGTAATTTACGTACGTAGCTGTCATCTAGTATATCTTCCTTTAAGGCTTAATTTAAAATCTCTTACGCCGGTACCCTATCCTCTACTATCGTTAGCGGCTTATCTACCGCCGACGACCTACGCACTTACCGATATTTTCTAATTACTAGACTAAGCGAATTCGCCGTATACGGGTAGTAAAGTCGTTATAACCTCGGATTAGTAGTCGTAGGTATAGTAATTAGGCGACTATTCTAAATCCCGAAGCGACTATAAGAACTCGTTTAAATTCCCCTAGAGGAGCGCTGGCCCCATACGGACCAGTAAATAATGCTATATAAAAATCGCTCTAATCGGATCCGCTTTCGTATCTAGCTAGCCGCTGAAGTTTAGAGGTGAACCCTTTCTAAGGGTCGACTAGTAAGTCTAGAGTCGTCTACTCGCCTTCCTCGTAAGACGCTACTACGAACGGATGACTTTATAGGAAGGACTAAAAACTAACCGATGGTATCTATAAATTAATATACTATCCTAGGTTAACCTTTAATTTACCGTGGACGGTAAGGCTTATTTTAAAGCCGCCGCCAGCCTTAGTAATTACTACTCGCGGGAGGCGTCCCCGAAACACGCTATTCCGATATAAAGTAGTAAAGAGCTAAACCACGGATATAAAGCTGAAGATCCCAGCCGTAATATAGAGATAGACCTGATTAATAAACGATTTCGAACTCTAATAACGCTAGAGTATATACCTAATCAGGAACGCTAACGCTTAGTAGGTCCGGAGGAAGAATTCGTATGAAAGCTTGCGGATAAAGCGTAATAAGAGTATTATTAAGAAGCTGATAGAAGATATACCCTACTAGTCTATAAGCGACGTATTAGCGAAGGTAACGATATAACTTACGATAAGTAAATAAAGGTTCCTAGGCACGCGTAAAGAATACGGAGGGTTATAATAGATAGCGGTAAATACGTGTAGCGCGATAAGTACGAAAGATATTATCTCTATAAAGCGATAGATTCGTCGGTAGTTAGATAGTAACAGACCTAATAAATCGGCTAAGAAGCTTAGGTAAAGACTAAAGAAAAGCGGCGCCATGTTAATTATTAAAAGAGTTCCTACCCTATCTCCTACCCCGTTAAAGGAAGTCATGTGAAAGGTAACGTAGAAGACGTTAAGTGAAATATATAAGAGCTAAAGCAGAATATCGGCGGGACTTCACGGCCCTAAAATGCGGTGACGTCGGACGACTAATAGATAGGTGAGATACCTAGATATAGTAACATTAAGCGATTAGAGAACTTAGTAGATAAATAGAGAACCTTTTATAAATAAGTAATAGGAGTTACGGAGGCTACTACGAAGAGAAGACTACGCAGCGGCTTTTAATACTCTATTACCTTTTCCGGGTCTATAGCCGGACGGAATACGGTTCGGCGTAACGAAGGTTATAATCGGTTTAAAATATAATAAGGTAGGCCAGCCCTTTATACGAATTTTAAGCTCACGAGACTATTAAGCCGTAGGAGATATTCTACTACCTCGACTATATAAGGAGATTCTAGACCGGCTTAGTTTAACACGATAAGCACGATATATAGAAGGTAGATTACGGTATAATAAAGGCGCTAGAACTAAAAGTACCGGGCACGTCGATATCTAATAGCATGACTTTATATCGTTAACTAAGAAAAGGGGAGATATTTAGCGCATTTAACTTGGACCGTCGCATAGAGATCTAGGCGAAGTTACAGGTATAGGAGGGTCTTATCCCCACTCTTTAGACGTTCTTTAAAGACTTCAAGTACCTTAAAGCCTACGCCTATTAGGTGAAGAGCTTAGTAAGGGTGCCTTCCGGGGGAACTCTATATACGGCGATAGCGCGGAGCTTCTCTGAGACGAATTAGAAGAGAGGTAAATGCATGGTCTAGGAAGCGGAATCGGCCTTTACTTTCAGATCCAGTAATACCTAAAACCGCGTGGCTCTCTACTACCGACAAGTGTTTCTCTACGTCATGCGACACCTTCGTGAGTTATTACTAGGGTCCACGAAGTTAGAGCCTAAACCGAGTAAGAGAAAGATCCGGATAATAAAGGATCCCAATTAATCCGTACTATATAGACTAGCTGACTTAGCGGAGCGGCTAGGATTCCAGTCGGAGAAGATCAGCGATTTAAAGGCGAAATACTCCGGTTATATAGACGAACGGTTACCGTCTATGTAATTAAAGCCTACGTACGTCGTCGACGGACCTGGAGAGTACTAGGAGAGAAGATATGCATGTCCCTTTAACCTGGCGTATAAGTAGAGTAAGGAATTTCTTTTCCTCGATAATATATATAGTATAGATAAAAGCTAGGGGAGTAGTATCTAACCTATTTTCGTAAGGAGGTCCGTTTATCTGGCTTACTTTAGTAGACGGGTATCCTATTCGGAACCTGAATTAAATGATTAGGATAGAGAATACGGCGATTAAGAGCAAGAACGAGACCTAACGTAAGAAGACAGAGATTAAATATACGTACCCTAAGAGTAACTAAACGTAGAGGAAACGCGAGAGGATCGAGATATAAGCGAATAGCTAGATTATACGGAGTAGTAGGGAGATACGAGCTATCGGTTAGAAAGTCCGCCCCGTTTATAAAGCGTTTAGGGGAATCAGGAACCTTAACTAATAGACGATGTCGAAGAGCTAGTAACGGATAACGGCGAGGGAGAACGGGGTTCGGTAGCGCCTTCTATAATTTCGTCAAGTTTTTATTTAGACGAGATCCCGCCCGAAGAAGGCCTACTCGAGGAAAGGGTCCCGTTTAAGGAAACTCCTCTTCGGGTAATAACTTCAGCGCTTATGGAAGCTACTAAAAAGGACGAACCCTTTTAAGAACGGTTCTAATTCATCTTTCGCGACGGAGACGATTAGATTATAATAGAAGAATACTTTTTTAGTCTATCTCTTTCCTCTTCGGTGGAGCTTACGGTAGAAAAACACGTGAGGGAGGGATAATATCTATTTAACACTACTCTTTAGTTATTACACCCCTCGGAATGCTTTAAAGCTGCTATAGTAAATGGCACGCACGTCATTCTTATATTTCCCGCAGGAAGAGTTTATATATCCTAGTAGCTCGCCGTATCTACTTCCTAATTAGTTGATCACGCCAGATTATTCAAGGGTAATACTAGAAAGAGACTTGCTAACGAGGATATCTCTACGGAAGATTAGGTACGAAAGAAACAAATTCTATAAACCCCGTTTATATACCTTTACGTCCTGTACTATAATTTAATATTAAACTGAATTTGCTGCTATTAATATAAACTTGTATCTAACTAACTAGTATCTAACTAACCGTATATACGTCGGCAAGTCTATATATAGTATAGACCCAAGGAATGGCTCTGTAGTTACTACCTAGGTGCGGTAACACGTCGAGCGGTTTAACCCTACCGCTCTAAACACCAGATTCGGATGGCTCGTCCGGGTAAGACGACGCGGTCTCGCAAAGTCTTACGCTAATATTTAAACCGTTTATTCGGGACGATTATCGCCACGTCTTAAACCCTAGTCTCCTTATTTTGTATTCCCTAAGTTCGAACCTTAATTAAGGCACTTAATATTATATAGATCGTATTACTTCTTCTACCTCTTAAACTCGTTCATCTAGGTTTGCCATCGGCAGGCCTAAGTCCTCTACTAGTCCCTTCAGGCGATTCTCTTCGGCAACGAGCTTTCCTAATAATATTCCCTATACCTCCAGCACATATTCTTTCATGTCTAATGCTTTTAAGACTTCCGGGTTTAAGGCAGATAGTTCGTTAAGGCGTTCGCGCCGCTTCGCCTAATTTTAGAGGCGGAGCTCCTTTCCTTTTTAAATTTCCTCCTGTTAAGTTACCTGCTATTTTCTTCGGGGTCGGTTCGTCTTTCTGTATTCTGTCGTGGGTCTCGGTCCTCTACTTGCGTTGAGCCTAAGATTCGGGCGTAGCGGGTAACCTAGGTATAGTAGATACGATTACGACGTGCCGGTAGATTATACTATATCGGACTTGGAGAAGCAAGTCGCGGATTAGGTTCCTGCAGCTTTAACTCTAAACGTGTCTCTCCTAGAGAATCTAGCTATCCGGGCTAATCCGTTCCTTAGTAGTCTTCGCCTTTTCGTTATATTATTCCATCCTTCCTCTTATAGGGCATCTACTTCTAGACCCGTATCCCATCCTTGCACTTGCGTCTACTTCTAGCTCCCACTATCATTTTTAGAGCTACCGTAGGGAGGACATATTATGTCTCCAGACATAACATGTCGCCAGACCTAGTATGTCTTTAAATATTAGTCTAGAGACGTCTTGTATCTAATAACTAGATACGTCTAGAGACCGTCTAGAGATAGTCTTTATCTTAAGACGGGTTATACCTATTAGCTAGGTTAATAGATCTTATTTGCGCTTATTAATACATAGATTAGTAACGATAGCAAAAGCTTTAAATGTCTTTAAACGAGCGAAATCCTAAAAAGGCTTCCTCGAGACGTGGTCTTCTAATAATCGTCTCTTTAACCTACTAAAAGCTCTACCCTCGCACCTAGCCGCCGCTATAGCTGGTATTACAAGCTCCGTACTTGCCCCGGTTACTACTCTGCCTGGTCCTGTAAAAATAACTTTTTGCTTTATTTATACAAGACACCGGTATATCGCGAGGACCTTAGTAGAAATACACGTGAGGGCCGGCCAGCTGGGAAGGAGCTAGAGGGAGGAGACGGTATACGACCTTAGCGAGCCTAAAAAGAAGTCGCTATAAGAGCTTAATAACAAGGGCAAGGGACGGAACGGAACTCGAAGGTTATAACTTGGCTTTAAGGGATTATATGTCTAAGAATCGAGAAAAGTAAAACCCTGTATAATACTCTATATCTACTAGATAACGCCTCTTAATATGAATCTTAGATTAATCCGTCTCGCTTATATAACTTATCTATCTCAGCCCCTATACCTGAGATTTTATCGCTCTCGGCCTAGTTGTAATTACCCTTTTTAAAGGGAAGCTATACCGCTGCGTATTAAGATTTATTAACTGTTATATAAAGGGGGCAAGTAGACTAACTACTTGATTTATTTAATAAGACGACGATATATACTTCTCGCACCTTAGCGTTACTACCCGCCAGCTCGCTTATTCCTTAGCTTCTTGAATGCTAGCTCCGTTACCTAAGTAAATGACGTAGTTAGTATAACTTCTTGCGAGGCTAGAAAGCTCGATTAGCTATCGCCTTCATCTAATATAGACTCAACGTTTGATTACTAAGAACTTAGAAGTCTAGACTATAAGAAAGAAGCTGACTGTAAGAGGTCGAAATTAATATCAGGCGGCAAATTATTAATAGCCGAGCAGATCCTTTTATATAGAATCGGTATCTAAGTGTCGTACACGTTCTTAGTAAACTTATAAGCTGTCTATTTCTCCTTACTATCTTATTCGGTGAAGCTGAACTCTCGGATTAGATAGCGATAGAAGGTAGTCTTGTCTTCTTTAATTAGGGGGTAATAGCCGTAGATTCTCACGGACCTGTAATCGTGCGAGATAGAAAAGGCGAGGATCTCCCGGTCTAGCTCTTTCTCGCGCTTCACCAACCTAAATATTTCGATAAGAGCTCTTACGGCGACGGTTATACTATACGCGTTCTAGCGATCGGTAATATTAAGAGCCGCGGCGCCGTACTTGACCTCGCAGGTAAAGAAGGGAAAGTATATCCGCGTTATAGTCATAAAATGGGTAAGAAGCTTAGACCTAGGCTTACCTACGAATGGCTTAAGCTTATTTAGTTATTCCTAGCTAAACGTAGATCGCCCGAATCCGACTAAGTAGTCCGGTTATAGACGAGTACCCTTAAACTCTTCTATACTATTCTAGCCTTCGTTAACACTTTCGTAGAGATGATTAAGATATTTAATACCATAGATTACTAGGTTCTCCGCCGAGGGGACGATTATTCGAGTGATATCTTGAATAACCATGGCCTCGTTCCTGTTTTAAACCTTTTCACAAGTCTTCTTAAACAAATCATCGCGAAATAAAGAGTCTTAAGGAAGCGTCTAGTCCCTTTCTAGTAAGTTATTACAGAGTGTCTTTATATTCTCTCCCTTATTATTATTATTAATATCATTATATTCGCGTATATAGCTGCCCTTTTACTCCAGGCGGATTTTATACTCTAGATTATTATATTAGGTACTTTTAACTTCCCGCGGCAGTTAATCGCTAGGTGTCTTAAGGCTTGATTGCGATTTCTTACGGCTGAGGGAAGATAAGGACCTTTTCCTCGTAAATAGATGAGGTAGATAAGGAAAGCCGTGCATTACGTAAAACTCCCGTAGCCTAGACCTTTATTCGAACTTTTCTGGAGACTTGCCCCTCTCGAAATCTTCCCTGACCTAGCTGTCTTGCTCGAAGTAGTCCTTACGCCACCTCCCGGTCTGAATCTAATATCGAAGAGGGTCAAGGTAATTCCCGCTAATATCAGTCACCGCCTCTAGATATAATTCCTTTTTAGTAGTACGGCTTAAAGGCTTGGTTCGTAGTCACTTTAAAGGAAGCTGGTCTTGGGTTAGAGGAGAGCGATATCCGGTGTCTTGTTCTTCTTACCCTCGTTTCCGTTTTTAAGAGGACGTGAAAAGTTTATAGAGGATTTACAGGCGCTGTTGTACCTCGATTAAGTCAGCGCTACGACGTAGTAAGAAGAGCTATGAAAGCATATACTTTTCTGCCCTCGGGGATATTACTTGCTAGAGGGGATTAAGGTGTCTGTACTACCTGGATATAATTGCTTTTAGATAAGTACTACTTATAAGACTGTTATATAGCTTATAAACGTGGGCTTTTACGTACGGCTTGCTGTTTCTTAATACCTTGAGGCCGCTTCCCTTTAAATAGTCAACTTAGACATAGAACGCTGACTCGGAATACTTACCTTAATCCTTTAGTACTGGAGGTTACCGTAGTTTATTCTTAATATTCAACGTTACTTAATCGCAGGCCATGTCGATTAGTAGTAGGAGATGGGAGGTCTATTATGTAGCCGCTAGTGTAATAGAAGATGGTGTTAGCTAACGGCGCGAAAAGTCTTAGCAAGAGGCACTACTCTAGTACCCCCCTAGACCCCGCACCTAGAGTATAAATGAGTTATTACAGATAATGTCCTAGCGCTTTAATAAACCAATCGCAAGCAGTATTATTTAAGTTTATGGTTTAAATTTAGGGGATCGCCTGGTTAAAGGCCATATTAATTAAACGAGAAGTTAGAAGGTGAAATAAGAATGAGTTATAGCCGCTAGTTCTTATTAAATAGGTCTCCGCAGCTATCGCCTTTGTAACTACCTGGGCCTAATATTCTCCCTTTATTTTAAAACAAGCGGTTGCATATGGAAGGTCTCTTATATAAGAGGCAGGTAGTGTATAGGACTTGCTTCCTACCAGCTAAAATTTGTGGCTTTAGAGATTGATAAAACTATTAGTACGCTGTTATAGATCTTCTATACGGATTAGGTCCGCTACTTAAGTATCCCTACGGATGGTCTATATTATCTATGCTTCTTAGCAAGATATATAGATTTAATAAAGCTTAAGCTTAGAAATAATATTATGCTCTCCTATTTAAAACGTATTCTTTAGAATTCTAACGCGTAAGTACTAAGCTCGCATCTTTATTAGGGAAACGCTAGAATAGGCGATACTATAAACGTAAAAAATGCCTTTATTATTATAATTAAAGGACTATAGATAGCTGCTTAATATGATTAATCTGCTTCGATCCCAAGATATTAGTTATTATATCCTATTGCCTAGACTTATCGTCTATAGTAACTAATCCTCTAGTAAAAGAGGCTGTCTCGGGTGTCCGGTTCCTAATAAAGGACAACCTGTATACTCGATTCGTAACGGAGCTTATTCTTCGCAGAGGCTCGACTACGAATACGACTGCGGATACATCTCGTCTTATATCTTACCCTTTAATCCTGGCACCCCGCTTCGATTTAGCACGGCGTATTAGAGCGGTTCGCTGCCTAATCGCAGCTCCTAGGGAGTTTGTCCCAGGAGAATTCTCCTGGGGCTAAGAGGTATCTAGGATGAGCTGGTACTAGGTTAATGACGGTCAAGCCGTGTTAATAGTCCTAGGAAGATCCGCTCCGGATAAATCTCCTAGGATATATGGTGCTCCAATTCTGGCCCCCTACTCCTATTCTAGCATCTCTAACTCTCCTAGGTAATTCCTCTTGGGAAAAATCTCCTGGGCCTTGAAGTAGCTTGAATGAGCTAGTTGGATCAGTTTACCTGGTAATGTTTCCTAGTATAATCACCGGATAAGTCTATAGGTAGTATCGATCCCGTTTTTATAAACCTATCCATCTATAGTAGAAACATCTAGTTAATGGCTTTTGGGAGCGCCGTTTATTTTTAACTCAAAAGACTGTCAGATAGACCCTTCTAGAATCTCTAACTTGCGGACCTATTAGGTCCGCAAGTCCGCAGCTTAAGGAGTCTTCTAGGTCTCGCCGTAAGCGTCCGAAATGACTCCCGAAGTACTACAGCATATATAACGGCGACTTAATCTTTTCGTAGGGTGAGAAGGGCGTAGGAACAGTTATATAGTCTTTATTAATGGATTCTATCCGCGAGCTATCGTAATATTCGGCTCCAGGCTTAAACCCCAGCGACTTAGTATTAGAAATACGAGCCAGCTAAGCTTTTACTACTTCTTGCCTAACAGCATTCTTTAATTGTTAATAACCGCTGCGAAGAACCTCTCTTATAGTTGACGGATTTACAGATAGAAGCTAGCCCATATTACCTAGTATCGTCGGCTCCAATCGCTAGTCCTATATCTCCGGGGAAAGGTATACCCGCGACGCTTTATAAGCCTTATCTAGAACTAAAGAAACACTACGCTAGCCACGGTCGTGCGAGACCTACTACGCGGCAATCTTCTCGATTGCCTTAAGACTCCTAGGAAACTTTAAAGGTGGAAGGGCTATTTACGATACCCTCGCGTTAAGTGTTTATATTTAACTCTAGAACTAACTTGGTTAGAAACTCTTAAAACGATCTTTCTCGAGCCTTAAAGGACCTTGACTTATATATACCAGAATTAGAAGGGATGCTAGAATTAGAGGGGTTATTAGAATTAGTAGAGGGTATTAGAATTAGATATCTCTGTACTTATCCCGCATATAAGGTAAGGATAATCTCGTTACTTTACTTAAACTTCTATTAGTAATCTAGTTCCTCGTCGCGTCTCTATCTAATCGAGGTAGTAACCTTATAATATGCCTTACGCAGTAAAAGCTAAGACCCAGCAGTTTACTAGAAGGAAATCGAATTTACTAAAAAAGGCCGATTAACTAGCGCGACTATATTACGCGGACCTTGCCCTAATCATCTATAAGAATAGAAGGTACTATACTTATCGGTCGAGTAATTACGGATAGTAGCCTCTAACTTTATTAGAAGTCGTATATTAGAATCCGATATACCGATCTTAAGCTGATAGAAAACTAGAAAGCATCGTACCCGTTACCTATTAACCTCCTACCTAAAGACATTGACTATGTAGTTAGCGAAACCCTGTATAAACCGGAGTAGGACTCGCTAAGTAGGACATTCAATTCGGCGGAGAAAGGTCTTTAGAGGTATAAAAGAAATAAATGCACGATTCCTTTACGGTATATTTGAAATCGGCGGGAATTATATAGAGACTATATTAAACCGACCTTTACAGGTGTATTATATATATATATGCCATTAACCTTTTAATAACCAATCCTATTAAGAGAATTCTATCTCTATATCCTCTTTTTTACTTTTCCTATTCCCTAGTCCGAATCGCTTGGCAACGCGTGACGGTTACAGTCGGGCTATACTTAGTCGTAAGCACTCTATAACCTTTATTATAGTACCGGGGGCTGATCCTTCTTATTAGTAACGACGAGACTGGTTCTCCCGTAACTATAAAGAGAACCGCCAAGCCGAATCCGAGGATAAATTAATGGGGGATGGTGAGGAGGACTCTTTAATTAAGAGGTGCGATGGCGTTCTCGTAAGGAAACAGGATACTACCCTAAGGAAAACTGTTTCGAAGGTTAGTAAGTGCTCCTATAATAAGTTCTAGCTTAGTTAAACACTCGCCTTATAAGGTTTATCTAATTATCAAGACTTATAAGGGATATATATCTTCTTTATAATTTTTCCTTATAGTTTACTATAGAGATAAACAGCTAAAGACGACAGGTAGAGAAGATACCACGTTAGTACGATAACGCGTGACCGTAGAGCGGGTAGCCCTAAGGTCAGGAAGAGGAAAGAGTCGTACTAGCAGAATACTAATTTAGGAGCTATTAACTCCGATAGTATCAAGAATATATATACTTCTTCTGCGAATATAACTAACTAACGGTCACCGACCCTTATTTATACATGCCGGTCTTCCCCGTTTGCCTCCCCCCTGCGCCTGGCGGTTGGCCTCAAATTCCCGTAGCACTTCCTATGCATTTCCTAACTCGCGTTCAAGCAGCTACGTTCTCTTCCAGTACACCTTATATTCATAGTCCTTTCCCCTTCGTCTCTTACCAACGATCCTTATAATCTCCTACTCCTCCTGCTCCTCGACTTGTACCGCATCACGTTGTCCCTGAGCCTGCTTAAGAGTAGGTGGGCTGGTGGCAGTACTACTAGCAGGGCCGCGGGGGATGGATACATTACGGATTTCAGGCTTGGTACCCTTCGACTTAGGAGAAGTGCCGTCGGCCTAGGTGTCGAGATCCTAATCCTAGACCGCAAGTATATTATCTATAGAACGTTAGATAGGCTATTCGCTCTCCCATATATAAATACGCATTCACACCCACTTAGACTACTAATAACTCCATCTCGCTTAGGTAATAAACAGCGGCGACGTTTAACGTGACGCTTCGACGTAGACTTCCCCTTAACGGCAGACGGACGCCCTTTCTTTATCGATCCTAGTGAAGGTAGAGTCTTCTTATTACTATCCCTATTATATCTCTCTTAATAATCTCCCTTATTATCCGCCTCCGCTTCTTAACCGTTCCACGGATTCTTCTTATCCCTTCCCGTTAATAGATCCGGCGTAAGACCCTCGTAATTACTATCTTTAGAGCCGTACGTTTACTTACCGAGGGTTGATAAGAGGGTATTTTAGTATAGGGGAGAGGTATTAGGGATATTATATTCACTCTTCTCGTGGAGTTTAAGAGATCTGGATCTACGTAATTTATTAGTCTTGGAATCATCGAATAGGGACTTAGGGGCCTACCTAGACTCTAAGCCCCCCACAGACGTCGGCGAAGTCCTGAGCAACCCTTAGTTCCTAACCTGCTCCTCCGAAGTACCGTCGCCGCTACTATCGGTATCCTTATCCTCAACTATAATCGGATTACCTAGAGAGTATTAGGCGACTATTTTAAATCGCTAAGCGAGAAATATATAGTCAACACTTACCTAGACTCCCGGGTTCCTTCCGAGTCAAACTTACGCGATTATTTCTATCTTTAGGATGCTTGAATTTAGACTTCGGCTTGTTTTATAAAGCGGTATATATATTAGAGTCATTACTATCTATATCGTAGGCCACGATCACCTTATCTAGACTTATTAGATATATCTATAGTCGTTGAGTCGTCTATACTAACCTAGACGCACGGCCTCTCTCTCTTTATTACCTCTAGTAGCGGTTAAGTCGTCGCTTATATAGGCGCTAATACTACCGCCGGCCTCTCGTTAAGCGTCTTAGGTATCGCGATCCTCTGTAAGACCGTCACCTAATACTACCGATTTTTCTATTAATGATTAGTATCGTTTTCGGCGGTATATAGATCTGATATACCCACCCTTATATTCGCCTTTACTCGATCTGGGGCTGGTAGCGCTGTTACGAACACCCTTAGCGGTATACTCGAAGTTGCCTTCAGATCCTCCCGTTATATATTTATTACTCGAGCCTGTTCGTTACCATTCTTGCGCTTCTCCCGCACCGAGTAGTAGTTCCTCGACAGGTAGGAAATCATCGTCTTCTTCGCCACCGCTGCGACTGTAGGCACGAGTGGTATTAAGTCTGTTCAAGGTATCTGGGAGTGTTAGTTACCGTCTAGCATAAAGCAATAATAGGGAATTATACCTTCGGCGTCTCTTTTAGTATAGTCGAGACCTAGCGCTGGCGCGCGGATCGGATTATAAGATTCTTCCCGCGGTAGGCCACTTATATCGATAATCTCGATCGGGTCGTAGTCTTAGAGTCTCCTACTCGTTTTCTTACTTAGTCTAAGAGACGTACGATCGTTGCCCCTCGTATAAGCCGCAGGGAGACGTAGGTTAGAGGCCGTTAGCTGCTTATCGCAACGCAGGCCTACGGGTAGGGGTTGATAATAATAGAAAGAGCCCTTCCTGATAGAGGCCATTATACAATATATGCGTAAAGGGAACTAGAGGATATAACTAGTCGGACCGTTATTAACTTAGTCGTTTAGAAGGTAGATTCCAGACGAAGAGAGAGAGAGAGATAGCGAGCGGTAGATTATATATACCTAAGGTTACTAGACCGCGCATTAGGATCTTCCTAGTTTATATACCCCGTCTCTCGCCTTCTCTTCCTCTTAATACTATCGATCGCTGATCTCCAGCTATTCGCCTTACACCACGTTGCACGCCTAGGCGCAGCTCCCCGCCATTACACCCTCGTATTCGATCTATGTTCTATGCGAGCTGAGCGTTCCCTGCGTATCAGCATCCTATGCAATTTATTTCCCACTGCGCCCCTCGGAGACGTCCATATCCGGTCGAGCCACGTTAGCGACGGCGGGCTAGATCTTTAAGCTAAGACTTTATAACGCATCGGCTGTACCGCGCCGTCCACCGCGCCGTCCACCACGCCTGCCTAAATACGAGATCGACGTCTCGAGGTAACGTCGCCGGATCCCACGCTATTACGGCACCCTTGCGGGCGCAGCCAGGCAGACACGTAAAGGCCGCTGTCGATCGAGGCGAAGCTAACTCTCCTAGGACTCCATTCGCTGGCTTATAGCTTACCGCCCGGTATTTATCTTCACGCTTAGGCCCTTCGCTGCCTAGTTATCCGGTTACTACCACGGTGCGATCCCTATTAACGCGGCCAGGTAGATATATAGAAAGCCTAAGCAATCGCGATAAGGGATAAGGCATTTCGTTTATTAGTCGTGTAGTAAGCATCCTGTAATCTAATACTCGTATCTTTATAGGATCCTCGCCGTAAGGTGAAGCTCTCAACTAATATTATTATAGAGTCGGAGGTCAGCTGAGTAGTAGTAAAACGGTGGTCGACGCGGGAAGTAGAGGCATCAGGGTCTAAAGCGGCAGAGTCGAGCACAGGGAGTCCTTCAGCTCGCCCCGAAACAGAACCGTCTCCGTTCAAGCTGAATTGCTGCAGCGGTATAGAGACAGAGAGTAGCGAATAAGAGGGTGTGGTTCTGTCGCTCGCTCAAGCTTTAGATCCGACTGGGTAGGTGAGAAGGATAAGGACGCGAAGGGGAGAAGATAAGAGGATAGGTAGAGGGCTGAGGATTAATACGAAGGCGGTTTAGCGAAACGCCTTATATACGGTTAAGGCAGGGCGATCGACGATAGTCGGCCGGTCAGGCAGGCGCCGGATAGCTAAAGGAGCGAAGGAGACGGCTAGGGGGTAAAAAGGAAAGATGGAGGGAGAAGGGAAACCAGCGAGGGACGGGTGGTCTTTATACTTCGATAAAGCGGCGGGTCCGCCGTAGTACCGCGCCTTGCCCGAACGAGGCGCGCTAAACCCGACCGGGTCGACGCTTAGCTAGAAGTAGGAACGGGCGCGTATTTCACTAGGACGTAGATTATTAGATAATATTACTTACTAGTAGGAGGACTTAAAAGTATCTTATAATATCTTTAAAATTATCTAAGATAGAGATAAGACTATCTTTTAAATACCTAGGATAGTAATTTCCTAGAAATTTAAGTTCTAATAGCTTATTAAAATTAAGGTAGTTTAAGATATATTCTTAAATTTAAGGATATATAACTATATTCTTATAAATCTTATAAGTCTTAAGAAAATATAAGAAGCTATTAAGTTTCTTCTTTAAGTATATATTATAAGAGACTTTATATATAATCTTTATAAATAAACTTATTTATAAACTAACTATCTTTATAATAATATAATAGTTAAGGTTAATTAAGCCTTAAAAATAGACTATTTATAAAGCTAATATTAATTATAATCCTATTATAAGTAATTAATTAGTAGGTTAAAGCCTTTAATAAGGTATACCTAAGTATCTTTATAATATATAAATATTATAAAAATTAGAGGTAATATATTTTAATAGGGTCTAAAAAGAAGCTTAAAGGGTTTCTCTATTATAATTATAAGCTATTTAATAGAGATGAAGATAATATAAAGGTTATTATTATTACTAGTTATACTACTTTTATAAAGTATTATAATCTAGGTAAGTAGAAGACTTAATAGATTAATAAGAAGCGCTAGTTATCTATTTAAGTAAATAGTAAATTTAAGATTCTTAATAATAAGTAGGAAGGAAATATTAATAGTTATATTAATATTCTAGTTATTAATAAAGCTTATATTATAAAGAATCTATTAATTAATATTATAATTATACTCTAATAGGTCTAATCTAACTTTAATCTATTAATCTTTATATTATTAATACCTAATAACCTTAAAGATTAGAGCGGGTTTTTATAATTTATTAAACTATTAATACTATTAATTTATAGTTTAAAAAGTCTCTTATAAAATATAGAATTAGGGCTAATTAGAATCCTTTTAAGTTAAGGAAAAATTACCTAATAGTAGTCTTTAAATATATAATATAAGCTTAAAAAGACTTTATTATACCCCCTACTATTAATATAACTATTAAAGGATAGTGGCTTAGTTAAATCTAGTTAGAATATATATTATAATAAATATATATAAGCTATATTCCCTTTAATAATAACTTATAAATTAATAAGAAGCTATTAAAGGTTTAAGTAGCTCTTACTAATTATATATATACTATTAAAGAGCTTATAATATATTAAAAAAAGGTAGAAGTATTAATTAATATATTATTAAATATTAGAGATCCTATTAAGTTAAAGTAGTTATTTAAAGTATATTAATAATTCTAAATACTTATTATATCTCTTATACTCCTAGAATTAGATATTATATTTAATTTTAAGGTAATTAATATTAAAGTTATATTATAAAACCTAAGATTCTTTATAAATTAGCCTAATTAAACTAATAATAGTATTAAACTTATACTACTTTATATCCTTTATAATAACGCTCCTAAGATACGGGCTATATTATATAATATTAGGAGTTAAATATATTTATTTTAAAGAAGATACCCCTAGTATACCTTATTATAAAAGCCTTTAATAGTATAAAGAGTATTAATATAAATGCTAACTCTAAGATAGGTTATTTATAATAAGGAGAAAGTCCTAATATTCTATTAACTTCTTATAATTACCTTATTCTTATTCTTATATATTATATTTAAGCTACTTTATATAAGTATAATAACTCTTATATTATTTTAAAAAGTAGAAGAGAGAGGCGTAATTATTAAAAGGTTTTATAATAGTAAGGATAATATTATAATTATAATAATAACTTATATAATAGGCGTAATAGGCCTTAATCTCTAATATATATACTAGAGAATTTATATATTTAAAGGTACTTATAACCTTAGTATTCTTATATAAGCCCTTAGTTAGGTATAAAGACTTAATAATCTAAGTAGTTTAATCTACTTATATAAGTATTTTATTAAGGGTACTTTTAATAATTATATTATATATATTAATATTAAAAAGGCTATTCTAGAGGTAATAGTTAAACTTAATTAATAGATCTTTATAAGTAAGAATAAGAGTAATAGGTTAGTAGATATTAAGGAGTAAGTCTTTATAAGAGGGATATTAATAACTCTAATAAAAGTAAGAGCCTATTAAGATAGTAAAGATAAGATATAAATTTTAACTCCTATTAAGCTAATCTAATATATCCTAATATTAATAAAAGGGGAAAGGATAGAGCTTTAAGTAAGTACTTTATACTAGTTATAAAAGGCTTTAATATATTAATACTTATATAGAACTAGAAGTCTTTTATAAATTATATTACTTCTTATATAAATAGGTAGTAAAGAGCTACTTTAATAGCTCTTTAAGGGATATTAATTATTTTAATATATTCCCTATATTAATTTATAACTAATAAATTTCCTTTTCTACTATTATTATATAAAGTTAATAGTAGATTAATATAATCTTATAACTTATACTCTAGTAGGTAATTAAGACTACTTTAATAGTCCTTTAAAAGAGGATTAATACCTCTAGTATAAATTATAATAATTAATTTATATATATAATAATTATAAAGATATAAGCCTATTAATTATAATAGAAGGAATTTAGCTTATTTTTTTTTTTAATTAATATAATTATAAATTATTAATAAAAAAAGTAGAAATAATTAATAATCTAATAGCTTTATAGGAAGAAATTTATATTAAAACTAAGTATTCTAGATTATAAATTACCTTTAGGGATAGATTTATAAATTTATATTTATATAATAGATAGATATATTATAACTTTTAATACTTCCTATTTATTATATTATCTAGGTCCTAACCTTAGAATATTAACTTATAAGGAGTAGTCTAGTAGGATTAAAGTAGTAAAGAAGAGACTTAATTACCCTTATCCCTAAATCTATTATTAGATTAGGTAGTAGTTATAAATCTTTAACCTTATCTAATAGCCTTACTCTTATACTTATTAGTTATAATAGTAATTATATACCTATTAAAGGCTTTAGTAGTAACTATCTAGTTAAAGCCTTTAATAGTAGTAACTTAGAAGCCTTAAGTAATTATAATATATTAATAAGTAACTTAGATAGTAAGTTTAAGAGTAATAAAAGAGATAATAATATAAGTATAAAATAGCTAAATATTAATAGGAGTAATAAAAGTAATAATTAAAATAAATTATATTAGGAGAGGGAAAGAGAGGGTTAGGATAACTTATATTATAAGAGAGGAAGTAATAAGATTAATAATAAGGATATAAATTATAAAGATAAAAATAATAAGGATTATAATAATAATAGTTTTTTTTATTATAAGTTCTCCTATTATAATAATCTAGTATTAATTATCTTATAACTATTAAATAAGGCTATAAATATACTTTAAGAGGTAAGACTATTAATAATATTAAACCTCTTTACTAACCTAGGTTAAATTAATAATAGTAATAAGGATAATAATCTATCTTACTTAATATTACCTACTCTCTTTATAAATATACTATCTTAGAGCTAATACTTAACCTTATTAACCTCCCTAGAATTACTACTACCCTTACTAACTCTATTATATAAAGTTATCCTATTATAAGGTAGTAAAGATATACTACTATTACTATTATACCTAGTACTTAGCCTTTAATTTAAGAAGTTAAGATACTTTAAGGTAGAATACTTAAGGTTATAAGAGGTTCTATAACTAGTAAAGCTTATAATAGATAATAATAGTAGTTATACCCTTAATAAGAATAATATTTAAACGCTACTATTAAAACTAGATATATTAAAGAGATAGGTTTAATAATATACCCTACTATTATAATTATTATTAAGAAATAGCTATTACTTCCTTAATAGTAGAAAGGTATATAAAGATAATAAATAGAGTACCTATCCTTTTAATATTAATATAATCTTATTAACTTAATCTATATTATACTTATAATAATTATATTATAATAGAAGATATTCTTTAAGCTTATTAAATATATAAATAAGCTTATAAAGCTATAATAGTTAAATATATAAGATTTATTAATAAGATTAATATCTAAGGAAGTCTATTATATAAGAGCTAGGACCCTTATTATACCTAGTAATATAATATAAATTAACTTACCTTTATATTAAAAAGGTTAAGTTATATTTATTAGCCGCGACTATTAATTAAGTACTTAAGAATAGGGTTAAATTATTATTATATTATAAGTAATTATAAAGTAGTAGGAGCCTTATTAATAAAGATAATCTATCTTATATAATTTTAATTTATAACTTAATAATATAAATAAGCTATTCCTTATTAAAAATCTTCTTTTATAATTAATAGTAGATTAAGTTAAGTAGTATATAAATATATATATTAATAGAGACTTTAGGACTAATAAAGATATAATTATATATCTAAAATAATTATTAATATATTAAGTAGGTATTAAACCTTTAATTAATTAATATAAGGTTAATATATTAAGTTTATTAGACTAGAAGAGAGCTTAAAGTTATCTATTTTAGTAGAGGTAAACTAGAGAATTTTATTATAAAGTTACTAACTAGTCTACCTTATCTTCTTTTTATTAATAATTTTAGGGTATATTATAATATATATAAGGCCCTAAAGGTATTTTACTTTATCCCTACCTACTTACCTTATAATAAAAGATAAAAGCTTACTAATATATTTACCCTATTACTTAGGCCTTATAATACTAGTCTTAATAATATTATAAAAGCCTTTTATAAGCCTATCTAAGCTCTTAATTAAGGAGTAAAAGGAATAGAAGTTAATAGTAGTATATAGGTAGTATAATCCTTTACTATAACCCTATTAGGTAATATATCCTAATAAGCTAATAATAGTAGGTTTATAAGATATACTACTAATTTAAACTTTAATATTATAAGAAATAAAAGATACTATTATAAAATTATAAATCTATATAATATTATATAAGGTTTAACTAGTAGGTAACTAAAGATATACCTTTAAAATACTAGAATCTAGTTAGAGTTACCTCTAATTATAAAGTTTATACTAGTACTTAACTTAATATAATCGCGTATTTATAATACCCCCTATTCTAAATAGTATAATCTAGGTTATATCTTATAAAGATTCTTAATAACCTTAATCTTAATTAAGCGTAGGGTAATAGTATTTCTTAAAGTATTTTAATATTTCTAGTTCCCCCCTAGCTAGTTAAGGATATAAAGCCCTACTTAATATATTTAGTTATAAACCCTCTTTAAGACTAATAAGGTAATATTATTAGCCCCTTTAATCCTTTATAATTAGTTAAGTATAAGCTAGTTCTACTATCCTTTTTTATAAGCTATTAAAAGTATAGCTAATAAATAGTTAATATCTTTTAAGGCTATTATTAGGGTATTTATACTTATTATATAATTAAATAGTCTACTTAATAGTTAATAGTATATAAACCTAGATACCTTATATAAGATTATTAAAGAAGCCTACTAGGCCTATTAAGACTTAATATTATACGCGTAGACTATTCTAGCTTTAATTATAAAAGGCTTTAATAATAAAGACTTTAATAAAGATATATTAATTAATTAATTAATTATACTCCTATACTAGCTAAAGCTAATAAGGGTAGACTTTTCAGGGGGTACGCCTAGCGTACCTGTCGTTCGGGGAGAAACCTAGCTAAGGGATAAAAACTCTACCTACTATCCGCAGGCCATACTATTATTCGGCTCCTTCCCTCCCCCCCCTAATAGGCCTGCCATCGGGGCGGTATATTAAGGGGTCGGGTCTACTATCTATAATACTAAGGTTTTATTAACTATATTCTCTTCTCTTTAATTAGGGCGGAGCCCGTCCTCTCTATCGGTTCTCGCTAATATCTCTTTTACTAGTATAAACTAGTAGAGGGCGCCTGACCTAGTTAACTACCTCGCCGCCGCCCTTATCCCTATTAGTAATAAGAGAATAGTACTATAGTCTTCCAACCCAGCCTCTAGTAATATCTAACTCCTACTAGTATAATAGTTAGGATAGAATAGTAGGACGTATTTACCGGTCTACCTCGCCGTACCGCATAAGTAGCTAGGACTTAGGATCCTAGGAACCTTCCTAATAAATAAGAAGTAGTTAAACCTAATCTTGTCCGTGCGTAACTAGACTATTATAGAGCTCTCCGGCTTCTTTAGGCCCTTATAGAGGTCCTATCTCCCCCCTACTAGGTTACCCTTCTATGCTAGGCTTGTGTTTCGGCCCTCTAATCCCCGCTAGTAGTGGCGCCACCGGCCCTACTACCGGCCTTCCTACTAGGTTAGTATCCTTTTCTATAGCGTTAGGTTATTAAGTACCCCGTTTAGCGACCGCTTCGCCTAAGACTCCTTCTTAGCTAACGGGGGTAGCGGAGGGCGTAGCCTCCTACCCCTTTTTAGTTATAACTAAGACTTGATCTTCGCGTTCCCTCTCAGGACTATCTTATATATCCTTTAGAGGGTCTTACTCCGTAGTAGGGCCTTATTAAAAAAGTCTCTTACCGACGGGATTCCCGCCTCTACTTCGAGGACCGGAATTAGGGTAGCCTTATACGCCCCTAGTACTTTACGCAGTCCTTTATTCTAGATCGTCGTCAGGGTCTTTACGTGCCTCCCTACTACCCCGGGGGTATTCTTTAAGCTATATTATATTAGCGCCGTAAATATTATCGTAGGCCTTACTACTACCGCGTATATAAGCTTACTAACCGGTAGAATCGCGCCTTATATAAAGCCGGCGACGTAGTAGAGCGCCTGAATCTAGTTATCTATCTTAGCTTATACCTTCCTTAGGTATACGTTCTAATTTAGCTTACTATTAAGTATAAGTCCTAAGACCCTAATTAACATCTTTAGTTTAACTTTAATTCCCTCGAGTTTAACTATTACGTCTATCTTTATACCCTTCGTTCTACGGGTTATATAAACGAGCTCGTACTTCTTTAGTATAAACGAGCTCGTACTTCTTCGGTATAAACGAGGCTTTATAGGTCTTCGCCTACCGTAGGTATACCTCGTAGGCTTTATCTAGAACCTCGTAGTTCCGTTTAATACTCCTACTATAAGCTAGTAGATAGACGTTATCTATAAATCCGCCGACTTAAATTAGTAGCTTTAGCTTTTTATACTCCTCGATTAGGGGAGTATTAAAAAACAGGAATAATATCGGAGAGATAGGTAAACCTTAAGGGATCCCTATCTCTACTAACTTTATTTAACTCGTCCTCCTACTAAGGGTAATTAAAGTCGCCCTCTCCGTAAGGAAGCTTGCCGTCCAGCGTACTATCCTCTTAGGGACTCTCTTTATCTTTATTATATAGAGTAGCCTGGAATAGGAGACGTAATTAAAGGCTCCGGCGATATCTAGGGAGAGGAGGCTCGCTACGTTCCTCTTCCCTATTCCTTATACCGTGTAGACTACGTTAGTAATCGTTTCTAGCGCGGTTTCTACTAATCTCCCTTGCCTTATACTTATCTATTCCTCCGGAAGGAGGTTATTAGCCTCCGCGTAATCTCTAAGCCTAGCCGCTATTACCGTCTCGAATATCTTTCCTAAGGTATCTAAGAGGGCGATCGGCTTATAGGACTTAGGGTCAGCGTAGTTCTCCTTCTACGGTTTCTTTAAGATTACTATATTAGCCTCCTTAAATTTCCGGGGGTAGTATCTAATCTCGAAGCACCCCTAGAAGAGATAGTAGATCTCCTCCTCTAGTTTACTATATACGGCGCGTAGGAACCTATTTAGAATCCTATTTATCCTAGGAGCCTTATCCTACGACGGTCTCTTTATAAAGCTATAGACTTCCGCCTCCGTTAGATCCCCTTCCCCTAGTATTAGGCTTAGGTATTCTACCTCGGTAATATCTTCTAAATCTGCCCCTAAAGGAACTGGGAAATAGGTTTCCTGAAGGCGCTCTACCTTCTCCTTAAAGGTAGCCGCCAGCGTCCCGTCTTATCTACTTAGGGAGGGGAACTTAGGCAGGGCTCTTAGCGATATACTCTTGTTCTTCCCCTACCGGACTAGTACTTATACCCCGCGAGGGTCTTCTAAGGCTTAGTATATAGCCCGCCGGAAGTAGAGGGTTTTCTCTCTTTAGATCGTGGCTACCTTCGCCCTTTCCGCTTCTCTTAGAGTCTCCCTCGTCTCCGTATTACGGTACCGGTAGTAGGCCTTTAGTTCCCGTTTAGCCCTTTACGTTATATCTCTATAAGCCGAGTTTTAAAAGGACCTTGCCTTACTAGACAGCTTCGCCTACGGAATATATTCCTACACGATAGCCTGGAACCTATCTAGTATCTACCCTAGGTACTCGTCTACCTCGCCGGCGGATCTAATCTAGGGAAGCCCTAAAGAGAGTCTAAGCTACTAGGCCCCGTTCCTTACGTTTATAGCGACCTCCTTATCTTTAAATATCTTCTACGCCCTCCTCTAGACTAGGGTTTAGCTCTCCTAGCTCCATTTAAATTCCGTGTACACCGGGAGGTAGTTAGATCTATACTAGAGGTCTGCCCTTAGGCCGTAGTTTCGGAGTACGTTAGTAGTACCCTCGGTAGTAAAGACTAGGTCGATTACTAACTTTAGACCTCTCCCCCGCTATATTACTATACCCTCTAGTAGGGCGACTTCTATACTATATTTACTCGTTTCGCCTAGTAATATATCTACTATAACGTGGTATATACTTCTCCCTTTATTATTCTATCAGGGATAGTAGAGATTAAAGTCCCCGAGGAGGATATATTCCCCTAGCCTCTTTAGGGCCTCCGCTATTAGCGGGATTATTATTAGGCTGTCCTTTAACTTATACGTCGTCGGAGAGGGGCTATAAATATTATATATCCAGATATTATCCGCTTATATTCCCTATTACCCTTTCCTAAGGCTGACTTTCAGCGAGTAGTAGTCGCCGCTCGAGAAGTCTACCTCCTAGCTCTCTATATCAACTCTTTTATTAATATAGAAGTATATCCGAGTATTCTCCTTAGCTCTATAAACTAGGTGGAACCTACTATAAGATAGGTCGTACGTTAACTTAGTCCTCGGGTTAGTCTATAGCTCCTATATTACTAAGACATCTATTTACTAGACTTTAGTATCTTCTAGGAGTAGCGTTTACACGCCGTCCTTTTCTTTTTATACGTTATACTGCAGGATCTTAAGCGGTTATCCTACTATATAGTCGGTATAAGGCTAGAGTCTACTACTATTTAATCGTCTATAGCCTAAGCGCCCCTAAGGGTAACCTCGACCCTAGGTGCCCCTTGGGGTAGCGGGAGGACCTATTATCCTACCTCCTTTCGGGCTATTTAGACTATCGTAGTTGGCCGCCCTCTTTATCGGGGAGGGGCTAGGTCTAGTAGTTCCCTTTCCGCCTATATCGGTGACTTCCTCTTCTTTAATATACCTTAGACTACCCTGAAACTATCTGCGTCTATCTCCTCTTCGCTGCGGGTATTAGTTCCCCGTAAGCCCTGCGTGTTATAGAACGCCGGCCTAGTCCGGCGTCTCTATACCACTCTCTAGTACTCCCTTCGCCTAACCGGGTAGTTCTTACTCTAGGCCTTATGGCCTCCTCTATAAGTAGCGTATATTATCACCCCTTCGCCCGTAACGTAGTCTGCTAAGTTATAGCTACCTATATAATAGCCGTACCTCTTCTCCCTTTAATACTCTCGCGTAAAGTATCCGTATCTATAGCAGTTAAAGTATTATCTTATCTCTACTCCTTACTCCTATCTCTTATAGACTAAGAGACTACTACTAAGAGCTATCCCTCCTCGAACTAGGCGGTTTACTACCTCCGGTGTCGCCACCCCGATAATTAGGGTTAAGCAGGTCTTTTTACTCCTATCCTACCTTAGTCTCGCCGCGTGTTTTACCTACCTAAAACTAGTAAAGTTAGTATTTAGGTAGGTAATAATATTGTCCTCCCTAATCCTCGCTAGCCCCTTCTCCTTTTCCTTTTTATCGAGGAGGTTTATACACGCCCCTTTAGCCGCTACGTAGAAGGTCTTCCTTACTACCTTCGCTGAGGGGTAGGCTACGCTTACCTACTCCTATATTCTCTTAAGGGCCTTACGCCCTTTAACCGTCGCCGTCTATAGTACTACGTCTGTCGTGCCTCTAGTATAGGTACTAATAATATTCTTTATAACTGTATTTACCGGGTTTATAAAGCTTTTAATTAGCTCCTCCTTTTTTATCTAACTCGCTTTCTTATAGCCTTCTTTATCTCCGAATCATACTACTACTTCCCTTATCCTCCGAATATCTAATTGCTTAAGTAGCTAGCTACCTCGCGCCCCCCCTAGGCCCAGTCCTATCCTCAGGCCCGGGCTTTACTAGGACCTAGTCCCTATGCTAGCTCCAGCTACCTAGGCCTATAACCCCCTGCTACACCCTACCAACGCGTTTCTATCCCTCCCCGTTCTTTCTAGACGCGTTTCTAGCTTAGTAATACGTACCTCCGCAGCGTTAAAGCCTCCTATTATAGTATAAAGGGCGACCTAGGTAACGCCCTATATCGCCTCTATTATCTCCCTGAACCGGAGACTCTGGATCGCCTGGATTATATCCCTTGCTTTTATAATAGACTCTATAATATCTTGACCTTCTTAGCCTTATCTCCCTTACTCTTTCTCCCTAATTTCCGGGGACTTTAGTAGTGTTAGGGGTCCTGTAATTATAACCCTAAGAGCCTCCCCTCTTACTTCCCTCCTACTACTACTTCTACTACCTCCTCCGTCCCCTTCCTATAAGTTCGTATGTAACGCCTAGTACGTTGCCTGTAGTCTTTACGCGTACGCTTGTTCGCCCGTTATTACCGCTATTTTATAATTAAAATATTAATAAAGATATATTAGGGGCTATCTTATTAGATATAACTAAGTTAGATTTAGATATTAATAGTATAATAGTAGTAATAATACCTAGGATAATAAGAATAAAAGTAAAGAGGAAGCTAATAGTAAAGGGTAGTAAGAAGAAATTTAATAAGCTACTTAACCTCCCTAATATATATATAAGACTCTACCTAGCTAATAATATAAGAGAATATATAATAGTTATAAATTCTAATATCTTAGTAAGAGAACTAAAATATAAAGTTTTTAAAGGTATAATAGATACTATAATACCTCTAAATTTAATAGGTTACTTATTTATTAAAGATATTATATAATAGTTATTATAACTTAGGCTAGTAGGGGCTTAAGACTATAACTACCCTAAGTTTATAAAAGTACTAGGGTCTCTAGATATATAATATCTAATATTAGTAAAAAGCTTCCTCCTAATTAGGGAGTAGGCTATTAATAATAATAATAGCGATAAGTATAAATATATTAAAGGCTTATATAAGATAATAGTAGATTACTAATATACTATTATTTTACTATTACTAAAAGGCTTTATTTTAGATATATTTCTTTAAATTAAGGCCTTAGTAAATTTAATAAGACTTAACTTATAATACCTATTCTTATAGTACTTAATAGAAGTATATAGGACTAATTATAACTTATAAGTAATAGATTTTAGCTTATAACTATTAAGATAGTATCGCTATATTATATATACTAATCCTAAAAATTAATATTATATCTATAATATTAATAATTATATATAAGTTATAAATAGGAAGGGATAATTAATATAATATTTCCTTATATCTATTATTATAAATAGTATACCTTTCTTATTATTTAATACCTAAAGGAGCTACTATATAGTAATCTAAATAACGAGGATAAAGATAAGTTATATAATAAGTAATAAGTATATAATATTATCTTAGACCTCCTTATATATATACGCTTAGAATTATAGTATATATATAGCCTTCCTAGACTATATTATAAGACTATATATATAATAGATATTTCTAATAAACCTTTCTAGCCTATTAATAACGTATACGTACTAGAATATACTTAGGGAGTAGTATATTTATAATAATAAGGAAGTACGTTTACTAAAGGCTTTAGGATAGTAATCTAAGTAGGTTTATTAAAGGCTTTAAGATATATAGTAATCTAAGTAGGTTTTAGCTATAATATAAGAATTATTACCTTAGGAGATAGTATATTACTTACCTAATTATTTAATATTAACTTATAGTTATTATATAATTACTTACTAGTATACTATAGGCTTAATACTATTAGTAGTTATAGAATTAAAACGGTAGGAGGTAATAGTATAGATTAAAAACGTATTACGTCTAATATAAGAGCGTTATAATACTATAGTAATACTATAAGTAGCCCGTTATATAATAGTTTAATAACAGTTATTGAATAGTTATATAATAGTAATATAACGGTTAAACTACTAATATAAAACCGTTATATAACTATCCCGAAACGGTTAGACTACGGTTGAACTACGGTAGTACTACCGTTATACTACCGTCTTATAACCGTTACTACATATTAGGGTTAGGTAGGATAGTACTATAGTCTACGGGATATAACTCTTATATATTAAAGTCCCTTAATACCTTTTTAGTATAGGCTTCTTAACCTAGTTATAATACCTAATTTACTTAATCCCGCCTAATTAATATACTTAAATAGAAGGAATATAAGCTAAGATTAGTTATCTAGAAGTATTTATTAAATATAGCCTTAACCTAATTAATAATAGTTTAGCTAGGTCTAGTAATTAGTAAATTATTTATATAGGTTATAATAATAACCTAATCCTTATAATTAATTAGGACGCTTTTATTAGTTATAAGTAGTATAAAGCCTTAAGTCTTTAGGAATATAGATAGTATAGAAAACTAGACTTAAGGTAATTATTTTAGGTTATAAAGTACCTTCTTTAAGATATAGATAAGAAATTCCTTACCCTTAATTATAAAGCCTTTAAGCTATTTAATATAAATATCTTCCTTAATATTCTTATAAAGAAAGGCCGTCTTAATATCTATTTAGTCTAGTTCCTAGTTAAGGGATATAGCTAGGGTAAAGATAGCTTTATAACTTATTAGCTTTACTACTAAAGTAAAGGTCTTATTATAATCAATCCCTTCCTACTATTTAAAACCCCTAACTACCTAGCGTACTTTATAATAGAGGACTTTATTATAAGGCCCGCTTTTTAACTTAAATACCTACTTCCCCTAGAGTACCTTCTAACCTAGAGGTAGCTATCTAAGCGCTTATATATTATTCTATATAAGGGAGTTAAATTTATCTTATAATACTACTTCCTAGTCCTTTTTAATATTATTTATTATAGCTTCCTTATATAATTTAAGTTTAAATAGCTCTATACTTTTAGCTATTATTAGGGAGGCGAATATTACTAGTAGATCTAGGGAGTTATTACGCGGTTTATTAAGAGGTATTTTAAATTTAGGGTAATTAGATAGGACCCTAGCTAATAATAAGAGCTTATTAGTATCCTAATAGAATATTACTAGATAGGCCTAATTTAGTTTAGGCCGGATATTTAATAGGGTTTTAGGGTAGGATTTATCCTTAACTATTATATCTTTAATATAGATTAATAGTATATCCTTAATCTAGATTAATAATACTTTACTTCTAGAAGGAGATTACCCCCTTATATTACTAGCTACCCGCTTAGAGCGGTAAGGGAGGTTTATAAAGGTATATCTTTTAACTTTTAGTTCTTTAATATAGCTTATAAGGACTTTCTTAATAAAGTAGATATTAGATAACTAAGTAAGCTTCCTAGATTTATTATTAATAAGATAATAGATAGCCTTACCTTTATAACTAATAAGTCGCCCTAGATAAGAATAGGCCTTAAAGTAACTAATTTTAATAGTAGTCCTACTAGTATAATAGAAGGCCTAAGAGCTAAGGACTTATATATAAGAGAGGTTAGGCTAGTAGCTATTAAACTTCTTATAAGGTATTATCTTAATATTAAACTTAGGGGACCTATTTTAAAGGTAGCTAGCTACTTAAATAAATTTAGGCTAGTACTTATAATCTATCCTACTATTTATAAGTATAATATAAGCCTTATTTATTAGGGTCTTATTAAGACGCTTTATAAACCTATTAGCCTAGGGAGTATCTTATATTATACTCTCCTAGATAATACTATTAGCCTAGCGGTACTCTATAAAGGTTATAAAGTTAAATTCCCCTCTACTATTAATATAATAGTATTATATATATTATATAAGACGTTCCTAGTTTACCTTAAAAGCCTTAAAGGCTAGGAGGAACTTACTTTTAGCTTTAAGTAGGGTAATATCTAATTCCTTAATATAGTTATATAATATTATATTAAAGAATTAGGAGCTATTATAAGCTATAATAATCCCCTTATAAACCTTATAAGGGCCTACTAAGTCGCTATTAATATACTTATATAAGTACTTCCCTAGGATAATAGGATAATTATACGGAGCCCTTATTATTTAGGTCTCTATATAGACGTTATATATATAATCCTTAGAAATAATCTTATTAAGGTTAATTCTATTAAATATATTTATTAGCTATTTTAGGTTCTATTAGCCTAAATAACCTATATAGGTATACTAGAGGCTAATAGATAAGGAGACTTAATAGGCCGTAAATATATATACTTTTAACTTTAGAAGAAGCTAAGATATAGTTATTAGGGCTATAAAGGCTAGGGTTAAATAGTCCTAGGTATTAAGGTAGAAGATATTATTATACTAGGTATATATAAAGACGTAGCCTTTATAAGTAATAGTATACTCTTTTAAGTTAAAGGAGACTTTAACCTTAAGATAGAATAGCTAAAATATTAAAATTTAATTTAATTAGGTATCTAAAATATAAAGGATATTAATAAGATATACTTTTACCCTAATTCCTTTACTAGTCTTATAAAGGATAACCGCGGTACTACGCCCTATTATATAAGGACTAGCCTAGCTAATTTTATAAATAGGGGACTTAGGAATTACCTTATATTCTTTAAGGATATTTTAATTATTAATAATATATTAGTTATACGCTATATCTAGGAGGATAGTAGTAGTAATACTAGTTATACCTAGTATAGTTATAAAGCTAATAACTAGGTCTTTAGACTCTATAAGTATATAAGGATGCTTACCTCTAGTATTACTACCCCCTTAGCTACGGCCCCCTTAGTTACGGCTCTTATCTACCTTAACTATCTTAAGGAAGGCCTTTATTAACTTAGGGTACTTAGTTTAGTAGTTAGACTCTATATAGCCTAAATAATTATAGTAGTTATAATACTTATTATTATAATATATATTTAACCTAGCCTAGTAGAGTAGGTAAGTAGTAGTTATAGTAGTAGCTATAATAAAAGATTTTATAAAGTTTTAGTAAGCTTCTTTATTTATTATAATTAGTATAAGTTTATTAAATAAGACTATTATAATACCTTCCTTAGTAGTAATAGTATATATTTAAATAAATATACTTTAAAAGGTATTAAACTTTATATTAAGATATTAGAGGTTGTATTAATAATAAAGATATAAGGGAGCTTATATCCTAGGTTAATTAAGTTAGAATTAATAATTTTAAACTTACTTATATAATTATTAATATCTTTATAATTAATATAAAAAAGGGTATTAAAATTATAGATAGTTTTATTAAAGATATTAATACTTTAAGGCTTATAAAAGTCTTTAAGGATCTTTTAAGCTATTAAAGGGATAGTCTTATCCTTAATTATATTATAAGTATTAGTATTATAATATACTTTTATTACCTTATAAGCCTTATTATATTTATTATCCTAAATCTCTTAAAGGTTTTAAGTTATAGGGATAATACGGTCTATCTTAAGGATAGCTTTAAGGCTATTAAGGATAATATAAGACCGTATATTATAGGAGTATAACGGCTAGTTATAGCTAGATTCTAATATAAGGATAAGTATTAAGGGGTAGTTACTACCCCCTCTAATCTCTACTTTAGTATTAGCGGGAGGTATATCTTTAGTCTTAGTATCTAGATTATATAGATTTAATATTAAAGACTAAGTTAGTACTAGTATTAATAATTATAAATATATAAAGGGTAGTCTTAACCTTATAATAAGGCTAAAGATAATACTTTTACCTAGTATTCTAGGGCCTTCTATTAAAAACGACGGTAATTAGTTTTAGGGATAAGGTTCTAGTATTAATAAAGGTATAAAGGAGGTATTATTTAATAGTATTCTCTAACAATTAATAGTAGTAGCTACCTCTTAGTTAATTTTATAGCTAATATCTTAGTTAAGATATAGGAAATTAAGGAAGAAGTAGTTTATTTAAAGGTTAGCTAAAAGACCTTTAAGGTAAATATTAATTAACTATTAATAGATTTCTTCTTTAGATTCTTTAAGTTCTAATATAAGGTAATTAGAATAATAAGAAGGAGAGGGAGAAGAGTCTAGGGAAGAAGGGATAGATATAGCTAATTTATAAGGAGGTTAGTAAGTATTCCTAGCCTTCTCTATCTTCTTAGCCCCCTTTTATAAGAATACTATATATTATCTACGGTATTAGCTAGGTAATAGGTATAAATAACTATTATTAAGGTAGTTAATATATATAAGAAATAGATATTATTTATATAATTAGTAAACTATTATATACCACCGCTAAGGGGTTATTATTATTTAAGTTAGAGGGGATTTTAGCCGATATTAGCGTCTTAGTAGAAATCTCTACTAGTAGATTCCCTAGCCCCCTTTTTACAGCAGCACATAATATTAATATAGAGGTAATCTATAAGGGATAGTATTAATAGTAGTCGTAGGGTAAATAAATAAATAAATACCCTGCGCCTGGGCTTATAACCTATTGAAATAGGTAGAATAATAATAGTTATTATATTACTAGCTATATAGGTAGAGAGAGATAGAATATATAAGATACTAAGACGGGTACTAGCGCGCGTCTAGTACGCGGCTAGTCTACCTAATTACATCCTATTTCAATATATTTTAATAAATTAGAGGTAACTTAATACTATTTATAATAAAGATAGAGGTAAGGGAGGAGTTAAAGGAGAATAATAATTAGGTAAAAAAGGTATATAAGTTAATAAGGGTATTGAAATAAACCTTTTTAATTATAATATATAATATATAAGATATTAAAGAAGGTAGTAGATATATTAAAACAAAAGGAGATAAAAGAGGTAATTATTTAATAAAATAAAAAGAACCTCTTAAGGTTAAAGATTATATAGGTAGCCTAGTTATAAATAATTATATAAAAGAGGAGAGAGGGAGAGGTAGAGAAAGAGAGAGCTTTATTATTATTAAAGCTCTTTATATTATCGATAATAAATAAAGTAATTAAAAAGAGCTTAATAAAAGGGTATAACCTCTTAGAATATAAGAGGTAAGAGAGGAATAAGGTTATAATATAATACTTTAATTATTGATAGTATAAATATATAATAAGATATTATAAGAGCTTAATATAATATGAAATCTATATAAATAGGTATAACTTAAGGGAATATAAAGTAAAAGAAGGGGAGATTAAGAGATATAATAATTATAAAAAGAATAGTTATATAACTTAAGAGTAAGGGTATATAATTAAAGTAAGGGAGTTAAATAAGCTCTATTAAAAGATAGTAAAAAATAAGAAGAAATTATATAAAGGTTTTATAAGAGGAAATAAGTAATAAGATACCTAGAAGTAGCCTTAAGGGGAGTAGATAATAATAGTAGTAAAAAAGAAGAGGAAGCTTATATTAAGATTTAAAGACTTTAATAAAATTATAATATAAATAAGTTCTTAAAGGGATATAAAGAAAAGGGGAATTATACTACTATTAATAGTAATATTATAAAATAAGCTAAAAAGGCTAATTACTCTCTAAATAATAGAGATAAATTAATAGATATTAAAAGAAATATTAATATAAGAGGCCTTAATTATTAAGGGAGTAGAAGTTATAAAGGATATTTAATAAAGATTCTTATAAGGGTATAAAAGATAATAAAATTATTATAATATAATATATAAAGGGAGTAGATTATAATAATAATAATACTATTAAAAGATAAAGAGATATAATAAATAAATATCCTAGCTATTTAAAAGCTATTATATATAAAAGAGATAAATTTAATATATAATTTAAGTAAAGGAGTATTCTACTTAATATATAAGATAGGAAGAGATATAAAGATATATTTCTTTATAAATAAATATTAAAATATTAATAAATAAAGAGTTAAATTTATATTAAGGGACTTATACTCCCTAGAGATATAAATTATAAAGAAGGAAGGGGGAGTATTAATATACCTCTAGATATATAATATATATAATCCTAGCTTAAAGTTTAAGACTTTAATAAATAGCCCCTTTATACTATTAAGGATAAAGGAGTAGTTAAATTAACTTAAGAAATATATATTAATAAGAGACTTTAACCTTTATTATTTAAATTAAAATAATAAGGGTAGATATATATATTATAAAGTAGTAGATATATTAGTAAATATTATAAAAAAAGGGGAATAAAGCTTATCTTATTAAAGGATATAATAACTTAAAGAATAAAGAAAGTAAAAAGTATTATTAATTTAATATTTATAATAAAGGTTATTAAGTAAATATTATTAAAATATTATATTAAGTTAAACCTTTATTATAAATTTAATTATATCTTAATATATATTAAAATTAACTTTAAAGTAGAGGTAATAATCTTATAATTATAAAGGGTATAAAAGTTAATAAATACCCTTTAATATTTATTATTAAAAGGGGAGCTAATAATTAAGGGGTAAATAGATAGCTATTTAATTAAAATACTTTAAGGCCTAATAGAAATTATAAAAAAGGAGGTATTATAAGTAAAGCCCTCTTTAAAGGTAAAGTCCTTTTAGAATTTAAATTATATAAAAGTTATAAAGATAGTATTAGAACTTAAGATAAAGTATAATTATAAGAGAAGTTAAAGGAGTTTAAAGGTATAATAAAAAGCTTAAAAGATTAAAGGGAGGATATTAAAGAAAGTAAAAGTACTTTATTTTAAAGAGGGAATATATAAAGTATCTTAAATATTTAATAAACTCTAAAAATTAATTAAATAAAATTAAAAGAGAAGTATATTACTTTAAAAACTCCTAAAGTTCCCTACCTTTAAGAAGGATAGAAAGGGTCTTAAAATAGAGTTATTTTAAAAGAAGGTAGAGGTCCTTTAAAGGACCTTCTTCCCCCTACTTTTAAAGGTAGATTTAAGTAATATTTAAAGATTTTAATATAAGATAGCCCTAATAATAAATATAAGAGTTATTAAAGAGGAGGTTTATAAAGTAATTAATAAGCTAAAATAAGATAAAATATTAAAGATAAATAAGATCTTAAATAAATTTTTAAAAATAATAAAAAGGGAGCTATTACCTAACTTTATATATTTATTTTAAATATACTTAAAAGTTAGATATTATTTAATAAAGTTTAAAAAGGCTAATATAATTATCTTAAAGAAATTAAAGAAAGAGGACTATTTAAAATTAAAGTTATATTATTTAATTACCTTATTTATTATCTTAAGAAAGGCGCTAGAGGTAGTTATTATAAAGAAGCTAGGTAATCTTATAAAAGAATATAAACTACTATCCTTATAATAAATAAAAATAAAGAAGGGAAGGTTAATAGTAATATTCCTTAAGATAATAATAGAGGTAGTATATATAATATAAAATTATAATAAATTTAATATAATAAATATATTATTATTAGATATTATAAGGGCCTTTAATAATATCTCTTATAAAAAGTTACTTTATAACTTAAAGAAGAAAGGGGTTTTAACCCTTATTATAAGGTAGGTATAAAGCTTCTTAATAAAAAGAGTTATAATAATTATATTAGGCTAGGAGATAAATAGTATAAAGATAATAAAGATTAAGATCCTTTAAAGATTTTTAATATTTTTATTTTTATTTTTATTTTTTAACTTCCTATTTATAAAAGAATATATAAAGATAAAACTTTAAGTATAAGTTAAGGGCTTTATTAATAATATTTACTTAATAATATATAATAAAAATATTAAAGAGAATTATAAGATCTTAATAAAAACATATAAGATATACCTTTATTAAGTAAATATATATAAAGTAACCTTTACTCTTTATAAATATAAGTTAGTCTACCTTTTAAAGAGCTTAAAGAAGTTTAATATAAAGGTAATAATAGACCTTAAAGTAATAGTAATATACCTTAAAGTATTAATATAAGTCTTTAAACTTTATATTAATAATAAACTAAGGTAGGGCTTATATATTAATAAAATAAAGTTAAAGATAAAGATATAAAAGCTAGCCCTATTAATTATTATTAACTTAATATAAGGTATTATACTTAACAAGGTAGAATAGATATATAATATTATAATTTAGCTAGTAATAACTTATATAATAAAGATATAATATAACTTAAAAGGGATATTAAAGGTAAAGAAGGTAAATATTATAATATTAAAAATTATATAAAATAGGTACTTAAGGATAATACTTAAGGCCTTTAAGGTAATTAATATATAAGTATTAAAAGTAGAATTAAAGGTTTTATTAATAAAGATAAACTTTAATTAATTAATTTTATAAATATTAATAATATAAGGGATTTACCTACTAATTAAAGAAGGGAATATAGGGATCTATTATAAGTTAAAAGGGAAAAGGGGAAGAGAGAAAAGGATTATAAAGACTCTAATAAAAGAGAAGTAGTCTTAGATAAAGGGAGCCCTCTAGGTAGTAATAAGAGGAGGGGATACTAGAATAATAAATTAAAGCCCTAAAGGTAGGGAAATAATAAAGAGGGATAACCTTACCCCTAAAAAAATTAAGAGGTAGGTAAAGGAAAAGTAGAAAGAGAGGTAGCTAGAATATTAAGAGGGTATCCCTAATTATATAAAGATAATAATATAAAAAGGGGAGGTTTAAAAGATAAGAGTTAACCTTTATATAAGGCTTTTTAAGGCTAAGAGCTTTATAAATATTTAATTATATATAAAGAAAATAGGACTACGCGCCTTTTTATATAAGAGGAGGGTACTTAAAATTAATAATATTAATTATAAATATAAATAGAGGTATTAAGATATTAAGTATATACTTATATTCTACCCTAATTATATAAAGGGGAGGATGTAGATACTTTAAAAAGTAGGATTAAGTAACTTCTATTAAATAGTATTAACCTTAAAAGGGTTAAAAGTAGTAATTAAGTAGGTAATTTAATAAGGTATACTTAGCTAGTTTATATTAATAAGGGAATAACTCTTTAAAGTAATATAAGAGTAGATAGGCTCTAATTAAAGGATAAAGGGGTAGGTAATCTTAATAAAAAAAGAGGAGGAGATAATATAAAGAATATAAGAAAAGATAATATATAATATCTAAAGATTTAGAAGTATAATAATAAGTAGAGTAGGAGATAAGGTTTTTTTTTATAAATTATAGTTTCCTCTAATAAGTTAAATATAAACCGCCCTTATTAACTCTAAGTAGCTAGATAATAGAGTATTAAATATAAATATAAATATAAATATAAGTAAGAATACTAGTTTTACTAAGGCTTAGTATATTAAGTTATAAGAAGTTATTACTAGTATTATACTACTAGCCCTACCTCTAGTACTAGGACTTATAAATCCTAGTATACCTCCTAGAGTACCTTTTAATAATAATAGTACTCCCTACTTTAATCTTAATAATATTAGATAGTTTAGTCCCTTTTATAATAATAAATCTATAAATACTACCTCTAATATTAAATATACTAGTAAGACTACCTATTTTTATAATATTTATATATTTATAGATTATATTAAAGATATTATTTAAGTAAGGGGTAATACTATTATTTATATAAACCTTTAACTATATCTCTAAGGAACTACCTAGGGATAGTATACTACTAAGCTTAGAGAAGGTAATAAATATCTTATTACTTATAATATTAATAAATAGTATTATCTATTAATATAATAGTAGAAGGCCCTATATTATATTAATATAAGTACGCTAATATAAGATACTTCTTAATAGAGGGAGCCTTAGGAGTACTCTTAAACTATTATAAGAGCTATTAAGGATTTAAAGATTAGGGTAATAAAAGATTATATTCTTCTTATTTAAAATAGTCTTAAAATAGAATTTTAATATAATTTCTCTAAACTTAGTAATAATATTAATTATTATAAGTTCCTTTCCTTATTAAATTATAAGAAGTATTAATAGTAGAATTATATATCTTAATACTTAAAATCTTATTAGCTATCTTAATAAAAATAGTATAATAGGTATTAATCTCTATTTTAACCTTCTTAGTCTTAATTTTAATCTCTATTTTAATCTTAATCTTAATAGTCTTCTTAATAGTTACTACTACCTTAATTATAATTATAAATTAATAATAATACTTACTATTAATATTAAAAGCCTTTACTAGGCTATTTAAATTAGGGTAATTAGGGCGTAAATATTTATACCCTTCTAACATAACTTATAAGACTTTAAATAATAGTACTAGCCCTACCAAATAGGTCTAACTTATTTAATAGGTAACTCTAATAAGGTCCTTAATACTAAGGGAATTAAAATTAAAATTAAAATTAAAGAAATTACTTTCCCTTTAAACTATAAGGGGAATAATAGTAATAGCCTCTAAGACCTCTATAAGTCTGCTAGGCTGCTACTAAGGAAGCCTTTAAGGGATAGCCGTCTCAAAGCCTTTAAGGTTATATATAGGAAGGTTTATACTAGGATTTTACTTATAAGCCCTCCGATTTCTACTAGGAAGGTTCTTATAAACTATCTTAAAAAAAACCTTATAATATTATTAAGTATTAATAATAAAAGATATTAAGGTAGATAATATTTATAATCTTAGAAACTATTTCTTTTAAACTATTTCTTTATTAAATTATAAATATTATTACTACTAAGATTCCTATTAAAGAATTAACTCTTTAATTATCTTTATAATTAATATTAAAAGGCTACTTTATTAAAGCCTTTTATAATTATCTTAAAGCCTCTTATAATTAATCTATTAATTATAAATACTCTAGTAAATACTAACTTAATAAGTTATTTTATAAGGGATCCTATTATAATTATTTTATTAGTAGTAGGTATATAAGGGATAGGTTATATTTTTAAGAACTATTATTATACTATTATAACTATTAAATAGGATATTAATAGTAAAGATATTAAAGTCTATTTAAATCTAAGATATATAATATTAATTATAATTATAAATATAACTTTTATTCCTATTAATATAAAAATTAAAATTATACCTACTAGTATTCCTATTAGGGGTCTTAGGTCTATAATTTATTAATCTAATAGATTTACTATTATAACTTTCTTTCTTTAAGGATTTATTAATAATAATAAGCTAATAATTATAAGTACTACTAGGGAAATTTATATTATTAATAATCTTAAAGTTAAAATACTTATAAGAGCTATTATTCTTACTTTAGAAGCTATAATATTAGATTTTATAAAGTAATAAATTATTATTAGTAGCTATTAAAATATTAAAATCCTTATAAGTACTTAAATTTACTCTTTACTAGTAAAATAAATAATTAAGAATAAGAAAAAAATTCTTAGTTCTTATAAAGACTACTACCTTAATAGCTATTATCTTTAATAGGACTACCTTAATAGCTATTATCTTTAATAGGACTTTACTAGATAATTAAAACCTAATCTTTAAATATTTATATAGTCTTAATCTTAAATATATTAGTAGTATATTTACTTATATTATTAATGCTTCTCTTAAGAAGGTCTTTATTGAAAATAATATTAATAGAGATATCTTTATTCCTAGGAAGGTAAGATTAGATATTATAAAAGAGTTTAATTATAATAGATATTTTATAGTTAATACTTACTATTCTAGCCTTATAACTAATAGTTAGTATAATAGTTAAAAGGGTAAATAGGCTAAAATTATTATATTAGCTATTATATTAGCTATATCTATTATATTCTTATTAATTATAGTTAATAAGAAGGCTCTTATAATATTTATAATATTTATAATATCTATTAATTAGGCTCTTTCCTTAGAATTAAGTACTATTATTAACCCTAGTCTTAAAAATATACTTAAGAATAGAGTTAGAATCTATAAATAACTATATATTACGGATTAACTAGTAAATATTATTATTCCTACTAAGATCCTTTTATAAATAGTAGAAGTATAATTAATATCCCTTAAGAGTAATAGATATTTTTCTATTAAAATTAAATATATTATTTAAGCCTATATAAGTATATCCTCTTAGGTAATAGGATAAAGATATTATTAATAAGACCTTTAATAAGCTTTAAGTATAGGGAAAACTTATATAATTAAATTAATTAACTCTATTTAACTATCCCTACTTTATAATTTAATATAATACTCCTACTAAGTAAAAAGGCTATATTATAATTAATATATAAGAGCTTAATAAAATTATAAAGAATAATATATATCTACTCCTCTTATAAGTTAATATAATAGTATTAGTATAAGGTTATTAATATATAATAGTTATAAATATTATAAAATAGTTCTACTAATTCTAGATATAAGTAAAGGATTAATATAAGCTTATAACAATAAGTTAATATAACTAAGAATAATTAGTTATAGCCCTTATAAATTATAAGAGTTCTTTATTATATATATAATAGTAAACTAATATTATACTTTAAGAATATTAGGATTTTATAAAGGCTTATATTAATAATATTATTATCTACTTATATACTTTATAAGAATATTCAAGTTATTTATATAAGGTTCTTAATCTCTTTCATTAAAATTAAGTAAGCCTTTTACTTATAAAGTTATTTATTAACTATCTATCTATTACTCTATTAGAATAGTATATAGATAGCCTTAATATATTTATAATAAAAGAGAAAATTACTACTATTACTTTATTATAATTTCTATAAAATCTAGCTAACCTAGAGATATTCTTTAGACTAACTAGTTAGCTCTAGTTATTAATTAAGAGATATATATAAAGAGTAGACCTCTTATAAAAGAGAAAGGTAGTCCCTAATAAAGGCCTTAATTTAGGTATAAAGGGTTATATATAAAAAAGGAAGGTAATTAGGGTAATTTTTTATAACTTATATAAGAGGAGCTTAGTACTTTTTATAATTTATAAGAAGCTTTTAAGATTCCCTAATTTCTTATTTATTATAATTATAATAGGGTTTTATATATAAATTTAAATACCTTAAAAGTAGTAGGATTTACAGCTATTATATACTATATAAAGAGAGATCTTATATAGTTATTAAAGCCTTTTATAAGGGTTAATATATAACCTATTATATTTTTTAGTTATTATCTTAATAATATAGAGAAGAATTATTAGCCTATTAAATTAGAAATTACTAGTATTATATAAGTTATTAAGAAGGTTTAGTATATAATTAAATTAAATTTATAACTACTTATAATTATTTATACTAATTATTCTATTATAATTTTAATATTAAAATAATTAATATTAAGGATTATAAGTATAAATAAATCAAATCTCTAGCTTATATAAGCTTCTTAGTACCTTTCTTTATTTAATTTAAAATTATATTATAAATCTAGTAAATTAAATATAATACCTAATATACTATCTAGGCTTTATATAACTATAAATATAATAATAAATAGGATTAATATAATTAATTTATTAGATAGGATTCTTAATATTCTCTTTATATCTTTAAGTAGTCTTTTTATAATATTATAGACTTTAATAGCCTTACTATCTATTATATAATAAATATAGAGATAATAGAGGATTTTAAATCTTAATTATAAATAGGCTATTAGAATAATAAGTAATAGTAAAAGATCCTTAATATATAAAAGCCTCTTATAAATAGTAATCTAAGTATAGTTTCTAAATATAACAAGCCTAGGATATTATTTATTCTTAGGGATAGACTTATTTTTATATTAATAGTAAAAAAAGATAATAATTATATATTCCTCCTATTATAAAGAAGGAATTATTTAAATAAGCTTATAACTTATTTAATTATAATAGTTATTATAAGTATTATAACTAACTTTTATACATATATTAGATATCTAGCTAAGAACCTTTAAGCTTATATTAGCTACTACGTTTAATACTAGCTTAATTAAATAAGAAGATATCTATTATATAGGGAATAGGTCTTTATATTAATATTACTTATATTATTTTATATAATTATAATAGACTTTATAGTTACCCTACTTATTATACTATTAAGTATAAATTACCTACTAATAATTACTTATAAGTTCTTAAAAAGGTCCTTCTTATACATAGTATTAATACTTAGAAAGCTCCTTAATAGGCCTAAATTATAATTTTATCTCTACTATCTTAATACTAGGGAATTCTATATAGTATTATTAATAATTAAGATCCTTAACTTATATTAGACTTTTAGTAAGAGATCTTTAAATACTTTAAAGTTAGATTTCTTATATTTATAACCTATTATCTATAAATTAATAGATAGAGTAAGTATATTAATTAAATTATAAAAATTACTATATAATTCTACCTTATGTACTATTTAAATACCTAGAATTAATAGGATTATATCCCTATATATTTAAGCTAACCTTAATAACTCCCCTACTATTATAAGATATACTTCTAATAAGCTCTATTATAGTTCTAGGGTAAATAATAGTATAAATATACTAGCGGTTAATAATATCTTTATAAAAGCCTTTAATAGTTTATAAGTTACTTATAAAGAATAGGTAGAGGATATAATAGCCTTTAATAATACTATAATAAAATCTAGGTATAATAGTAAATATAAAAGTTTATAATTAAAAGAAAATAATAAAGTCTTCCTCTATTTATATAAGGGATATAAAATCCCTAGTATCTCTAATAAGAAACTTTTATAATAATATACTAGCCTATTTAAAATTTTATAAAAGGTAGGATTACTCGCCTATTAACTTAAAACACCCCTTATAATATATATATAGCTAGTAGTATTAGTAGTATAACTTAAGCTTAAAATAGAAGGGATAGATTTATATAAGAGGATATTTAACTAAAACCCACCCCCTATTATAGCTAAAGATAGTACTACTTATAATAATAAGTATAAGATTAAGAGATTACTAGATAAATAGTATTTAAGAGGTAAAATTTAGTACTTAGTTAAGTAGGTTAGTTATAGTAAGGATAATTTATAATATAACCTTATAGATTTATTTAAGGCTAGTGAATTAATAAAGGTATATAAGGATAGATAGCTATAGATATTATTACTAATTATAGACTAATAAGTCCTAGTAAACGGGATTATTTACTTTTTTTAATTTTACTAGTATACTAATATAGAATCTACTCTACCTTATATATTTCGCTTAGTAGTAGCGGAATAGCTTCCGCCTCTCTAATACTTTATTATTCTTAATAGCCTTAATAGCTTTCCTTATTAATAAATCTATATAAATTAAAAGAGTCCCTATTAATAATAGCCTTCTATATTTATTAGTAGAAGTATTATAATAAAATCTATTACTATAATATAAAAAGGAATTATAGGCTAGTTAATTAAGACTATACTCTTATAAGGTTTATATAATAGATAAGGCTATCGTGTTTCTTAAAATATAACTCTAACTACTAAGAATTATTACTCGTTATAATAGGGCTCTTATTTACTATTATAAGTATTTTAAGTAGGGAGGACTATTAGCTATCCTCTTAGTACGCCTTAGATAGGCGCTTTTTAAAGTCCTCTAATATCTTAATAAGGGTAATATAATAAATAAGCGCTAGTAATTTATCTTCCCTTAAATAAGCCTTTATAAAGGCCGCCGCGTATAAGGTATTAAATATAATAGCTCCTTATTAACTATAATTAATAAGGCCCTTATTACTAAAGCCTTTAATAAGTAAAGTATCTAGTATCCTAATAGTATTAGTAGAGGTTATCTTATCCCCTTAGAGCCTAGATAGCGCGTCTAGAATAATATTAAATTTCCCTAACTTATACTTTATTATAAGGTTAAATTATAATAGGTAGGATAAGGCCTAAATTAATTATAAGTTAAATTTATTAGTTAAGGTAGTAGTAAGGCTAATCTAATATAAGATAAGTACTACTACTAAATAATTAGTATATATAATTATTAGTAATTTCTAGTATAATTTAATAAGGTAATAGGTATATCTAATAACTTATATAATACTAGCTACTTCTAGTTTAGTAGGCTAATAATTCTACTTAGCTTAGTTAAGTATTTTATTAAGGAATATTATTAGTTAAACTAAGGTCCTTAGGAAGCCTTCTATTATATTATCCTTAATATAATAGATTATTACCGCGAATCCCTACCTTTTAGAAGTATCTAGGTCTATAAATAAGGAAAGTAGGATTATTTAAAGTAGACTTTAAGTCTATAAAAGCCTTCTTTTTATCCTTAATAGGATTATATACTACTTATATAGACTAAATCTTCCTTATAAAGCCTTTAGTACCTTTAAGGAGTAACCTAGTTAGGTTAGTCTTATATTTTTATAACGGATTAGTATATTAAGTATATCTAGGAATAGATAAGTATAGCTAGCTTATAAGCGTAAGGAAAATCTTAAGGTCTTAAAGAGAAAATAGAAATAGTAGGGTATTAATTACTATAAGCTTTTCTTCTAATATAGATAGACTAAGGGAGTCTACCTTCTAGCCTAGTAAGGTAATAAATAGGTAGCCTAAGAATATTTTTTAAAAATTAAGACTAATATAACGGCTCTAATAGAGGATAAATAGTACTTATAAGTATACTAGGTACTCTAGTAAGGTTTTTAAAAAGGTAATTATATTATTTATTTAAGCCTTTATAAACTTCTTAAAAGGGTAGAGAAGCTTATTAGTTTATCTCTAAATATAAGATAGAGAGCTCTTATAACTTATAAGGGTAATATAGTATTATTTCTAACCTTAATAGGAAATAATTATAAGTTTATATCTATCTTATTTTTATATACTAAATTAGTAAAACTAACTAGTACTATTTATAATAGATATAAAAGGGAAACTAGCTATTACTAAGGTAAGTTCTAATTATAATAGTAAGGAGTAACTATCTAATTAAGTAATTTTATTTAAACTATATATATCTACTACTATATACCCCTTATATCCTTCTAGTATATCTTACTAGACTATAAAAATAGGATAGTTAAAGGGTATTAATTAGTTTAATTATAATATTTTTCCTTAAAAATATAACTTCTTAAATATTTTATTAATTAAACCTTTATCCTTCTAACTAACTAGGTATACGCGTAAGGGCTTAGAGTTTATATTAGGCTTTAGCGGTATTAATATTTATTTACCTTTAGGGATTTTATAAGGACTAGTTAGGAATATAATACTACTATTAACGTGGCGTCTATAGTATATAGTAGCGCTGCGCTACCCCTTTACCTATAATATATAGAGGAGGGAATCCCCCCTAGAAGGAAGGGTAGTAATTAGTCTTACTATTAATATAAATAGAGAGTTCTATATATAAGTATATATATACTATTTATAATACTTAATAGCTATATTATTATATAATACCCTTATATTCTAATTACTCTATCCTACTTAGGGGTAGTAGCTCGACTATTAATAAGATAAGTAGAGAAGGGTTATTATAAGTATAAGGTAAAAAGGTTAGTTAACTATTATAAGCGACCCGCCCTAATATAAGAGACTAAGCTTATATAGAAAGTAAGTCTTAAGATTTAATTAATAAATTAATAATAGATATATTATAATTATAGTTAATTATATAGGGGTAGCTATTAAGTATATAAATTAAGTTACTATTACTTAATACCTAAGAAGTATTATTATAAAGGATAAAAGAACTTAAAGAAGAAGTCTTAAAGAGGAAGTAGATATAAGAGTTAGAAAGGGAAATATATATTAATAATACTACTTAAGTAGGTTATTAATATTACTTATTATTAATTAAAGAATTAAAATTAAAGGGTCCTTAATATAAAACTTATATACTTAGGTTATAGGATCTATATATATATAATAGGAAGTTAATATAAAAATATTAAAGATAATTTAATAATATAATTAATATAATTAAAATAAGTATAACCTATTTTTTTTTAAATAACTTTATAAAGATCTAATACGCGTTATATTATATAGCCCTAGACCTTAAGGCTATATAATTTAAGTATATAAAGGATATTTAAAGGATAAGTAGTCTTAAATATACTTTAATAATTTTTTAATAAATTAAATAAAGGATCCTTAGAATTAATATCTTATAACTAGTAAGTAGTATTTATAAGCTAAGTAAAAGGAATATTAAAAGATTATAAACTTTATAAATTACTTTATTAGGTTAAAAAGATAGCTTAGGCTATTAATAGAGTATATACTTTATAATAACCTATTAAATAAATTATATAAAGATCTTTATTATTATCTTATAATATAATTTAATATCCTTAAGATAAGAGATACCCTTATTATATTAATAATCTAATTAGAACCTTATATTATAATACTTATATATAAAGATTAAAGGGATAATACTCCTACTAGAAGTTAATATCTATAAAGAGGAAGAGGGAATTTCTAAGGATATAAAGATAATAGCTTATATATAAAATAAGAAGGGAGGGGTATTACTAGCTTATTACTATACTTTTTATAAAGGTCTAAGCCTAACCTTTCTACTATTAAATATTATAATTACTAAAAGAAGGGATATATAATAAAGGATTATTAGAGTATAAAATTAATAATTATAAGTACTATAATTAATAAGCTAATACCTAATAATAAGCTAGCTAAAAAAGGCTTAAATTTAAAGAACCCTTAAGTACTATAATTATATCTACTATTATAATATAAGGGAAAAAGTAGATATAATAACTTATTATTATAATATAAATAGAGTATAAGTAATTATAAAGAGAATTTATTATATTAATTAACCTTAAAGTAGATATTAATTATATTAATATATACTTAATAAAGGAGTAAGAGTAGGAGATAGATTCTAGCTCTAATAATACCTTATACAATAAGGTTAGAAACCTAATATTATTACTAGGTTCTTATATAAAGTAAATAAAACTTATTAACTTTATAAATATTATATAATATTATAAGGGCGCCTTTTATATAATAATAAGCCTTAATTATAACTTCTACCTTAAGTATAAGGATACTATATAATAACGTAGCTATTAAGTACTATAAACGGTGCGTATACGTATATATATAGAACTCTCTATTCTTATTAATAGTAAGACTAATTACTACCCTTCCCTTTAAGGGAAATTCCCTCCTCTATATATTATAGGGAAAGGGGTAGTATAGTACTACTATATACTATAAACGCTATATTAATAGTAGTACTATATTCCTAACTAGTCCTTATAATTATCTCCCTATCTAGGCTCTTAGGCTTTAAGAGTATAAAAGGTTATAATTCATAAGAGATACTCCCTTAATAATAGAATATTACTCTAATAAGAGTATAATAATATAATTATTTATAAGGCCTTCTAAGTTAAGCCTTAATAATATATAATATTATTAAATTATAATAATTACAAATAATATTTTTATATATAATCCTTATATTATAATATATTCCTATTATACTTCTTATTATCCTTTATTACTTTATTATAAAAGTAGTTAGAAGTCTTAGTATTTTAAAGTAAATAAGAAGTTATTACTATTAAGGGTTTATTAAGTACTTAAAGTATACCTTCTTTATATAACTTTAATATTATTCTTTTAATTATAATATCTTTATTTTTTATTAATTATATTAAGTCCTTTTTAAGTCTTATTTATATTATT
>JAABUV010000331.1_pt1 | contig 72459 bp, 112 predicted proteins | sample 5559971 | NCBI WGS metagenome assembly JAABUV01 (sample SAMN10711881, study PRJNA513362) | rock metagenome | isolation source: Antarctica rocks | place: Antarctica: Victoria Land, Knobhead nord | collected 2015-12-19 | reverse complement strand
TGCCCAGCAGCGCCGAATTGGGACACCTGGCAGCGGAGGCGCCTGCGGGCAGCGCGAACGGCGCCGCGCTCGACGCCGACGGCGCCGGCGGCCTCTCCGCGGCCGCCGCGCAGTCGGAGCGCGAGGCAGTCGCCTCTGGGTCTGGAGCCGCAGGCGGGAACGGGACCGCTGCAGCGCCTGCAGGCGACCCTGCAAAGGCGCCAGCGCGGCCGCCGCGGGCGGACCGCGGGCGCCATTTCACGTTCCGCTTCCCGAGCGGGGGCCGGGGATGACTTGTGGGCGGGTGTGGCGGTGTACAAGCTCCGTGCAGAGACGGGCTGTAGGTAGTAGAGCACCCGGGCAAGCTCAGACCCTTTGGTGCGCGAGCAGGTCCCGCGCTGCTGCCTCTGCGCCCATGCTTGCTGGCTGCGTGCACTTACGCGCGTGCGCTGTTTGGACGAGCTTCGGCGTGCAGGTGTCTGCACTGGGCATCAGATATAGCGTAGTTGCTAGGAGCAGGAACCTAGACACAGATAGGATCGGTTTTGCCTTGTAAGCGCGTCTTCTTTGGTAGATTGCATCGCATGCGTGGAGAGCTAGAGAGAGAGCTGAGACGCCCCAGTGGGAATGCCGCACAGAAGCTGCGGGGTGAGATGACTTCCAGATTACTGGCAGCCGCCCGGACGTTGCACTCTTTTATTGTTGGCCTGTATAGTCACTCTGTTGGTGGTGCTTGAGTTGCACATGAGCCGCACGTGCATTGCACCTTACACAGCTGGCTCAGAGTCGACTTGCACTGAGAGAGGTCCATTGCTGTAGCTGAATAAGTCACCGCTGGCACCATAGCGCATCCAATCCGCATGCCATTCCCATCCACCTCTTCTGCCCCACCCCGCATGTATGCTTCATCTAGCAGCAGCCACGCACTGCTCGCACATGCACAGGACACTGTCTTCCATGAGCCCTTGTCTCAATGATCCCCTGTTTGAAGCCCTGATTTGGACCCTCCAAGGCTTCACACTGACGTCCTTGGACTTCAATGGTTGCAAGTCAACTGGAGGCCTTGGTGCGTGCACACTTGGGAACATTGCTGCTTCCACCCCTTGGCTGCTGTTGCTGAGGCTTGTGCAAGCAGCAGCTCAACTCCCCTGTTTGCAGCGCTCTTTAGCCATGCAATAACATGATGTGTTCTTGCTTCCCAGCAAGCACTCTCCTTGCAAGTCCCCAGCCTTCCGCGCTTTCATGCTTGGGGCTGACGACACGCGTGTCGCGCTATTGCTGGTAGGAGCAGCGCCCCAGGACTTTTGCAATGCGTGCTGCAACAGCAACCCCAACTCGGCCCTGTGCTGTGTAGGACCAATGCACGTGTGATGACTGTGTGGGCAGAGCTTTGGTAAGTTACGCCCTCCTGCTCTGCCGCGGCTGTGACAGCATGGTCTGCTGCACGGACCTCCGTCGCAGCCTGCCAGGTCTTTGCCTAAATTCGCGCAGCTGCTATGCTCTGCATGTCCGAGGGGTCGGCCGCAGCAAGTCATGGGGTTAGGACGCTTATGTGTGGGCGCCCCCGCCCGCCAGCGCCCTGCAAGCAGTACCTCGCAACAAGTTTGAGTTGAGATGCTCAGCAAGTGCATTCTCGGCAGCCGCTTGTGTGCTTTGGTACGCCAGTGCCTTTGCGCTAGCGAATGACACGCGTGTCAGTCTGCGTGTTGGGGCTACAGACGCTGCACGTGTGCGAGCGGCCTACCGCTTAATGTTTTCCGCAAGGCAAGTTCGTCCGGTAGTATTATGTAGTGTTATGTAATGCACTTTGCCAACGGCATTGTGAGCGCAGGTGGTGCGCGAGCGCGAGAGCTACATGCACAACGACCCAAGGTACGTGCCTGTCCTCAAGCCGGTCCATGTTGTCTCTTGCACGCAGAGCGAGCAACTCTGCTTTGGCGCGCCCGCCTGACGTGCATGTAACTCGCACGCGCTGACTTGTTTGCTCTGGCTCGCCAATGGCTCGCCAGCGCGTTTTGCCTTGCCAGCACTGCGGGCATCAAGGTGTGTCCCGCTTGTGCATGCGTGCACGTACGAGCGAGGCACGCCTTGATGTGCGGTGTTGGCAAGGTAAAATGCGCTGGCGAGCCAGAGCAAATAAGGCTGCGCATGCTAGCAACTGGCAGCTCAGGCCAGCACTCGAGCAGAGCTGTCTGGCTCAGAGTGCAGGTGAGAACATGGACCGGCTGAAGGGCAGGCGCGCACATGGGGTCCATCGTGCTCGGGGTTCTCGTGCTCGAGCATGAGCTGCGGTCACAACGCCGTCAAAGCGTGTTGCATGGCATTACATAATACTACACAAGGACAAACTTGCCTTGTAGATAGCAGGAAGCGGTAGGCCGCCCACTCACGGGCAGCGTCTGCGGCCCCAAGACATGCCCAGTCACTCAGCTTGTCAACTCATGGGGGCAGCCCACAATGCATGCAAGGATTGGAATTGAACAGGCTTGTCACAGCAGCATGCGGAACACTAGCGCTGCGCATCGCGGGGCGATGCCCTCATGCGAAAGAAACCCAGCACGTCCTCTCAGCCTGCATTGCCTGCCTACTTGAGGAGTGAACCAGACTTCAATGCTCGTAGGGCCCGTGCCAGTGGGTTAGGGCACGTGATGCCTGACAGCCTTGCCAGAGCTGTGGTTTAGTGTTGATGACTTAAGAGCGCAAGTGCAAGCCCTGACTAGGGTAGCAGCAGCAAGGCTGGCCAGCTTTGTGCCAAAGGCTGGGGCACATCACGCTTGGCAGCCCCGCCAGAGCCGGGTGAAGCGCTACCCGCCCACCCACCCCTTGACTCACCTGGGCAAGTGGCTGAGGTGGCCTGGGATGCACATCCTGGGCGCAGCCTGCGCCATTTGCTTCCTCCAAAGGGCGCAGGCTGCGCCCAGGATGTAGGGGTGGGTGGGCGGGTAGCGCTTCACCCGGCTTTGGCGGGGCTGCCAAGCGTGATGTGCCCCAGCCTGTGGCACAACGCTGGCCAGCCTTGCTGCTGCTACCCTAGTCAGGGCTTGCACTTGCGCTCTTAAGTCATTAACTAGGTATACATCAGCGAAGTGTGGCTGTTTTCTGCGCGCAGAGGCTTAGCTTGTAAGCGTAGCTAGCCATGGTCTCCAAAGTCAGGCCTTACACTAGTGCTCTGTGTCCGAGCTCCCCCCAGGGGGCTACTGACGACACACCTCGGTCAGCCCAGTTCGAACCAAGCATGGAAACATGTGACGAGTGTAAGACAAATGGCTGTGGTGAGAGTGCTCGCCGGTATGGCAGCTCCCAGCCCAATGCCAAAACCAGGCAGCTCATCCAGGAGTTATTTTTCGCACACTGAGCAAGATCAAGGCCGGGTCCGGCAACCTGAAACCAAGCAGAGCCTGCAAGGTGCACAAGCACCAGCGCCAGCAGCATGCATAGCAAGGCCACGGCCAGCATGGCAGCTCATGCCGTCACCAGCCCCTGCTGGGCTCACAAGCAGCAGCCCAGCAACACTCTTCTGAGCAGACCAGGGCAAGCTCGACAGCAGCAGTGGACTGCATCACACTTCCAAATGTCAGTAATCAGACGTTTGCGCAGTCCAGGCGTCGCCTTGCATGTTCGCGCAGGCGTGAGTTTTTAAGCCAGACAGTTCTGTCTGTGCTCGGGCAGCTCTGCTCGGTCTCCGGCGGGTGTCAAGAGGCCAGGCGCGCAGCGCCTTGAGCGCGCGTGACACTGCGCCCGAGCCCGGATACGGCCGCGTGGGGCGGACCGGCGCTCCCCACTCACCAGCCAAAAGACGCCGGCAGGCGACCAAGCAGAGCCCCTGGCTGCTATTTAAACTCCCGTCATCGCACGGCTCCACATGCATGGAGAGCCAGAGAGAGTGTCGAGACATGCTCCATTGGAAATGCCATGCAGAAGCTCTTGGGTGGAAGAAACTTCAGATCATTGGCGGCTCAGCCGGCCGGACGATGCATCTCCATGATGTCAGACCTGTATATGCAATCTGTTGGTGGTGCTTGAATGGCACAAGCGCAGCACGTGCGTTGCGCCTTACAGAGCTCGCTCAGGGTCAACTTGCAGCTGTAAGAGAAGTCCAGTACTGTAGGTGAGTAATTCACTGCTTGGCACATAGCGAACCCATCCGCATGCCAACTCATCTGCCCCACTGCGTGTATGAGCTCGACAGCAAGCCACGAACTGCTCGCAGACGCACAGGAAGCTGTAGGACATCTTCCAGTCAAGCACAAGGATACAGGGGTGGAGCCCGTGGCACGCTCAAAAGGTCCCAACATGTTGGCACGCACAGTGCAATGCGCTTTGTGCCTGTTGTGGAACCCTATTCAGCTGCATGGCATGCGTCCTTTACCTCAGGCAGCTAAACCCTCAACGCAGCGCCTGGCTGCTTGCTTGCTGGGCCCTGCCCTCAGGCAGATGGACCAGACAAGGCAAAGAATGATGAGTCACGGGGCAAAATTTGATAGCAAGGGGCGAGCTTCGCCGCACGGCGACAAGCTGCCCGAAGAATCGAGCGAAACCAAGGCAGGCCTTTGCTACTGAGCAGCACCCGTGGGCGCTCGCAGCGCAGCGCGCGCGCGCTGCAAAGCACCTCAGTGCACAGCGACCTAATGTTATTGCTGCTCAGGCTGAGATTCTGTGCGGCTGAAAGACCGTGCGACACGACTCTGACCTGAAGCACCCTGGGCGGATACCTGGTGAAAGCTAGCTGCTATTTCTAGCACCTCACCTGATCTGCAAGATACACAAGAAGCCTGCAGGACAGTCTGTGCACCGCTTAGAGAAGGGCGTGCGTCGACATGGGTGGCATGCGCCTCAGCTCCCCATCCCACAGCAGGGCAAAATAAGTGGCGAGTGAGCGGTGCTTCTCGTACTTCTGTGTGAGGGAGCATGGGCCGCGCATCACGCACCTGAGAACATGCTAGGGCGCCTCCGCAGTGACACTCAGTTACGGTGATGCACATTATCGGCCCAACCATGGCCCGTGTCAGCTGCAGTCCCAAGGCCTGTGCAGGACTAGAAGCGCGCCAGGACGGCAGCGCGGCGCGCGGTAATTTCCGCGTCAGACAGGCCGCCCGCGGACAGCGGCATCTGCTCCGCAGCGCCCACCTCCGCCATGTACCTGCGCACCCGCCGGCGCCGCCCACATTACCTGACATGGTAGGGTAGGGGTATTGTTGGGATCAAGTTTACTGGACAACCTTTGTGCAGCTCGCATTACAACGGCTGCATCCCATGAGGCCGGCCGCAGCGCCCCGCAGAGCAGAGCTCCATCGCGGCGTGGCTGCGGCTCCCAGCCTCGCGATGCGACACCGCCCCAGGCTCCCGGCGCAGCGCCCTGCCCCTGGCACCGCAGTGCCGGCACGCATGCAGACATGCGACAGTGCGCGCGAATGAGCCTCCACGAGGCAGACAGTGCACGCAGACACGCCCCAGGAGCAGTGCGCTTGACAACCAGCGAGGCAGCGGCAGAGGCGCGCGGCGCCGAGGCCGCCGTGCGCGCCGCGGCGCACCGGCAGAACGCGGCGATCGCGTCGGGCAGGCTGGCGTAGCGCGCGTACGGGATGCCGCGCGCCGCGCACTCGCTGGCCACCACGCGCGCGATGGCCGGGTAGTGCAGGAAGCTGATGGCCGGGAACAGGTGGTGCTCCACCTGCGCGCGCCGCGCGGGGTGAGCTCATGTCTTATCCTAGCACTCTTGTGCAAAAGTGGGCGGAGCTCCTTCGCGTGACTGCTGTGCCAGAGACTGACGCCTGGGGTCTTCAGGTGGCTGCTGTACGGAAGCTGGTGCCCGGGGCAGTCTGTTGTTCACACATGTCCCATGGGGCATACGGTGACAGACATGTGCACACTGCCGATGCAAGTGTACCCTGTGGTCCACATACCTCACCCTGCATCTTGGCACCTTGCCAGGAGGAAGCAGCAGCCTGGTACATGAAGTCTTGGTGGATAGGATCACTGTCGGGCATGCGGCCCAGGCAGTCAGGTCAGGCGCTCTCAGCGCCCCCGGCCACTGTCAGCAGCCCTGCGCGCTCAGGCCCGGGCGGCGCAGGGCAGCGACGCCGCGCCTGCAGGCTGAGGCCGCCGGTGAGGAAGTTGGCGACCGCGCCGCCGTAGTTGGCCGAGGTCAGCACCTGCGGGCGGCGCGCGCGGCGTCAGCGCACGAGCCCACCGGTTGCGCGCGCCGACCCCAAGCGCGCTGACCCGATCTGTGTGCATGTTGCGGCCCCAGGCCCTCAGCTTCGGCGCGCCGCTACGGCCCGCCCACTCAGAAGGAACGAAAGCCTAAATCTTAGTGAAGGTGATTTGCACTGTGAGTGGGCCCAATGCACACCGCCAAGCCGCACCCGGTCCCGGCTGTGATCGCGGTAAGCCATGGTGTGTCCATCTAAACAGCGTGCTGAACACGCCTACGGATTGACATTTCTTCCTCTCAGTTTTTGCTTCTTCTCTTCCCCACTCCCTCCCCATATCCAGGCTGCCAAAAAAGAGGTGGGACCCCCCCTGGGGCCGCGCCTGCTGCAGGCCCCAGTCGCGGCGCGCCAGGTCGGCGTCGAGCGTCTGGCCGACCAGCGCGCCGCGCGCGAGCGGCTTGGCCTCCCGCACATTGTGCGACACGGCGAACGTCGCCGCCAGCACCACGCCCTGCCCCGCGCCCGCGGTGAGCCGCGGCCCTGCAAAAGGTGCGCAGCGCCACGCAAACCCCATCCTAGACCTACCCTAACCCTACACTGCTCATTCCCCAGTTATGCAGAGCAAGCAGCACGCACGGGCCAGCCCAGACCCCGACAGCCGTAGCCCCCCACCGCCCCGCCGGCGCGCCTGCTTTGCCATGTACGCGGCCGCGGCCCCCATGTAGAGGGCCAAGCCTACCATGACTTCATCCTATCGGCGCGCCTGCGTCGCCATGTAGGCGGCCACGCCCGCAGCGGCCGCGCCAGGGCCGCGCTGCAGCAGCGGCGCGCCTACCAGCAGTGCAGCGTGCGCGGCCTTGCCGGCCGCCGCGACCGCGCGGTCGCCGGCGGTTGCGCCATACAGCGACGCGCCGTGCGTGCGGCCGGCCAGCAGCGCGGCCGCGTCGCCGATCTGGAAGACCAGCTGCAGCAGCGGGAAGGTGGCCCACTGCGCGCGCCAGAGATAGAATATGGCTCGCATGCAGGCTCGCGTGCAAGCGATTGGGCGCTTGAGGTGCGCGCTCTGACCTTGCGCACACGCGCAGCCTGCCTGCTTCACTCGCCCACGCAGCAACACTGCTCTAGCCTGCATGTCAGAAACGGAAGTATGCCATTCTTTGCTTGTGGTGCACGGCGCATGAAGACTCACGATTTGGAGACACGAGGGACAGCACATCACAGCAGCCACTCGCACGCCTCTGCCCTCGCCAGGGCGGTGCGCTGCAGGACGAGGGCCCTGTGGATGCGCCGGCGGCCATGGAGCCGGCGGCGCGGCCCCATGCAGCCCCTGCCCCAGCGCCGCCGGGGCCAGCGCGCGCCGCGGGCGCGCGGGCGGGCGCGCCATGTAGATGTGCTGGTAGCGGTGGAACCAGCGCCGCGGCAGGCGCGCGTCAAAGCGCAGCGCCGGGAACGCGCTAAACACGTCCTCGTCCAGCGCGTCGTCGTTGCAGTGGATGTGGTGGGACACCTGCGGCGCGCCGCGCAGCACGACTCGGCCGCCTGGTGGCAAGAGAGCGCCCGCGGGGCTCGCGCGACATGCTTGCACGTCCAGCCAGAAGCAGATCTGTTGACACACTCACAGGGACAAAGCATTGAAAGGACGGCGAATTTTGCTCTTGAGGTGGTCCTAGCTCCAGCGGCAATGAGCAGCACCATGAGGTCCCTGCAGCCTTGACAGGTTTGCTGCCCTACAAAGGGGGACAAGCACTACCGCAGGGGCGCGCCTGGTGGTGGTACTGCCACAGCAGCGAGGAGCCGCCAATGAGGTCGTTGCAGAGGCCAAGCGCGCGGTTGACAGCCGGGCGCGTCGACATGGCGCCGTGGTTGCCGCAGTGCTGCACGGTCAGGCCGATCCATGCGCCGGCCAGGCCTGCGCGCGCGCGCGGGGCCTCAACGCTCCGCCCTATCCTTTTTGCCGGGGCCGCACTGCTAAACACTGTTTTTTACATTGGCTTGCAAGTATTTGGTGTGCATCTGCGCATGGCCAGCCATGAGCACCTGTGTATGATCACGTAATTTCCTCACACGTAGCAAGCGTGAGCCGGACTCCAGCAACGTTCGGGGCTTGCAATGAAACCGTAATCAACAACTTGGGACTTCAAACTGCATGCTACAGCTGGCAGCACACACACAACAGTGAACCCCAGCATAGCAGAACACTGACGCGTTCAGAAGTGTGCAGTCGGGCCTGCCGCGCGCGCGCGCGCACCCAGCAGCGCGCCGCTGGCAAAGCCCGGCGCGCAGAAGTAAGCCGCGTAGGCGGCGGCCGCAAAGCCCAGCACGGCCGCCACCGCGCCCTCGCTCCCGGAGCGGTGCGCGCCGGCGACCTCCGTGCCGCGAAACACCTCCCGCCGCACGCGCGCCCTGCGCCACGCATGGACATACGGTAGGGTTAGGCATGGACGCACCTTGACGGCACTGATTGCGGGCTTGACCACACCATGCTTTGCTACGTCCTGGAACACGCGATGGGTGACTGATATCCTCACCTACATCTTTATAACAATATAGCAATGACATTGAGTCTGCGCGATTGCCAGGTGACGCTATGCGCCGCGCCTGAGCGTGTTGTTGTCGTCGCTGTCGCTGGGCAGGGCGAAGTAAGGCTTAGGTTAGTCATGCGCCGCGCCGCGCCTGAGCGTGTTATAGAAGTCGCTGTCGTTGGGGTAGGGCGAGCGCGGCACGGCCGCGACCGGGAAGCCCTCCAGCCGCGGCAGCCGCCGCAGGCGCGCCGCTGCCACCTGCGCAGGGGCGGCACGCGGCGCTTGTGCCGTGCCCGCGTTGCTCTGCGCCAGCAGTCAGGCACAGCTCTGCAGAGGCCGGCGCGGGAACAGCGTGGGTTGTCGATTTTTTTCCGCACGGCCGGCGGGGCCGCACCTCGGGCCGCAGGTGGTAGGACTCGAAGAGCGCCGTGCAGTCGCGGCCGACCGCCAGCTTGACCAGCCACGCGCCTGCACCGTTGGGAAGGGTGGGGTTACACCACCCTACCCTTACCCTAGCACCGCTGCCTGGTCCTGCTATGCGGACAGCATGGTAGCCGCGCACACGAACAAGGGACTCCTGTGACCTGCCCCACCCCATGCCTCACCGCGCCCTGGCAAGCAGGCACCTGCCGGAAGTGCTCCCCTGAGCAGAGCACTGTAGATGGGCCAAGGCCTTGCGCAAGCACGGGCGCAGGGCGAATAAACGCACCGGCTGGGTGGCGCGGGATGAAGTCTGTCAGGTCGTACGCCACGCCCCGGAACACAGTCCACTTAAGGCTGCTCCACGCCTCGTCTGCGCAGGCGTGCGCGGCACAAGCTGGGAATTGCGAGCATATATCGAGAGGCGGGCCAACTTGTCAGCCACCCCCTTGTCTGCAGGTGCTTTTGATAGGGAAATAGCCAGCGCTATGGACCTGTGGGGAATGTGTCGCTGCTTGGCAGACATGCCGATCTAGGCCGAAACAGTTGGTGTACACTCCAGCCTTTGTCGCCTTGGGGTCCGACAAAGAGCCGCGCCAGTGCCTGGAGGCCTGACTCTGGGCGCGCTCCCCAGCGACCACTCCCCAGGCTTGGCAGCCCGGCACAAGGCCCACAGGCGGGCGCCAAAGCCCTCCCACAGAATTCTAGTAGCCGCACGGATCAACGGGGAGCGCCGCAGGCGCCGCAGCCGGCCGCGCCAGCAATGCCTCCACAGCGCACGCTCTCGCGCTTGGCACTCGGGCACACCGCCCCAGATAACAAGGCACGGCACACGGCCAGACCTGCTAACCCCGTCTGCGGTGCGAGCCCCGGGGACACAAGCCCCAGCAGCGCACCCTCCCAGGGGTCGCCTGCAGCAGGGTCCAGGGCGGGCGCTGCCGGCGCCGCCGCGGGCGCCGCCAGCACGGCTTCCAGGGCGCCGACGCTCAGCGCCAGGGGCTGGTCAAGCAGCGCGGGCTCTGACCGGGCGGAGCGCTCCGTGTCCAGCACCGCATGGCAGCGCCTCTGTGCCGGCGCAGCCCGGGCGTGGCGCGCGCGCTGAGCCTTGGCACGGGTCGAGGCGTGCGGCGGGCGGCAGGCGCCGCGCGTCACCTGGCCCCCGCCAGACGAGCTTGCAGACTACGGCCTGCCAAGACAGGGGTGTGGCAACATCTGACGGGCCCAATGCGCGTAAAGGCATTAACTCATAAGGCTAGTTTCACTTTCCCCAACAGCCTGCCAAGACAGGAGCAATAGCAACGACTGACGGACCCATTGCGCGTCAAAGCATTAACGCAGACAGCTTGTTTCACTTGCCCCATGTCTCGAGAGAGCCCAACACATGTTGCACAATACGGCAGCTCATGTATAACAAACCTGGTGCACAGCGGGCAGCAGTAACAGACTCACCAGGCTCTGGGACGGCATGCCAGCAGGCCAGGCAACTGCGCAGCCTCCCCAGGTGCTTGGGCACTGGCTGAACGCGCGCAGCCAGACAGGCGCTGATGCTCTTACTGCTGCGGGCGTGGTGCGAAGAACAGTCACAATCAGCCTGTTCCAGCCTCACATCAGCCAGCACGCGTGGACATCGGCATTATGTTATTTTGGCAGCACTTCCCGCCATGCCGCACCGCTGCCAAACGTGCCCCATTTGATTGCCCATCAGGACGATGCGTGCGCTGCATAAAACATAGCAGACGACGTCGACCCATTTGGTGTTGCGACTCGCAGCCTTGGATGAGCATACTTCACTGCACATACATCAGAAGCGTCTCACGGTAAGACCGCTGACTTGACATTGTGGTCAGTGGGAGACCAGCATGATGCGCCTGTTGCCTGGCATAATGCACACTGCGCTCACATGGCTGAGTGGGTATGAAGCTCAGAGGTGGTGCACAAGTGTGCAAAGTGGGCGAAGATGCAAATGTAGCAATGCAAACCATAGATTGAGGGAATGTCATGCATGGTGGGATGGCTATCTAGGGAATGTGAGAGTTTAGGAACCCACTCATGCAATGCCATGACACCATGATTGTATGTGAGGTTGTATGTTTGCATCCTTCCTGGCTGTCCTGGCCGACAGGGGGGTGCAAGAATGAATGAATGAATAGGACTATACATCTTACATCCCCTGTGCTGGCTTTCATCAGGCTTGACAGATCGACCCAGGGGCCTCGCGCATCCAATCTATCATTAAACACCCAGGCGCGCCACGACATGCAGATCCGCCCTGTCCCGGCGTGCACAGCGTATCTACTCGCTCTCATCGCTACAGGCATCCTCCTGCAGCAGACATGCACAGCCGCACTGCCCCGGCGCGCACAGCCTGTCTACTCGACCTCATCGCTAGAGGCGTCCTCCTGCAGCGGAAACCCCGCAACCTGCAGGGCAACACGGAACCTGCTGCTGTCCTGCTGCCCCGCGCCTTTAACAGCGCTGCCAGTCAGCTCGAGCACATCCGGGCGCCCCTGCTGTAATAAATCAAAGGCAAACCCCAGGCACGCGCGGCACGACGGGCCACTGGCAGGATACGAGGTATCAAACACCAGGTGCTCTAGGCAGGGGTGCGCGGCTGCAGCCTGGAAGCTCCCGCAAAACAGCACGCTGCAGTTGAAGAACCCCAGATAGCGCAGGTTCGGGAGGCCAGCCAGGCTGCCCAGGGCCCGGACGTCCAAGGTACCCCCGACTTCTGCGGCTTTTGCAGAGTGCCGGCCAAGATACAGGGCCTCGAGTGCAGTGAGCATGCAGACGCCCTCGGGCAGGTGCTCGAAGCAGCAGTGAGCCAGATCGAGGTGCACCAGCCGCGTCATGGCCAGCACGCCTGGTGGAAAGACAACTAGGTTGTGGCCCACAAGGGTGAGAACCGCCATATCACGGAAGCAGAGGGCACTAGCAGGCAGGCCCGCGGATGGCAGCGCATTGCGCGGCAACCTGGCCAGCTCCGATGCATAAAGATCGTCAGGCCCGTGGATGAGGCAGCGCAGCTGCCTGAGCTGCCACAACGACGTGGGCCAGGTGCGCAAGCTGAAGCACCTGTCTACTGTAAAGTTTTTGAGGGACACCAGCGTGTCCATGCCCGGCAGCGCCGCCTCGCCATCGACCGCAAACTCACATGCCTTGAACTCCAGATGCACGAGGGCCGGCAGGCGCGCCCAGCCGGGCGCGCAGCGCATGGCCTGAAAGCCGCTCAGGCTCAAAACGGTCAGCTGCGCCAGGCACGACATGCAGGCGGGCAGCACGCCCTCCATGCATGCGTTCTCCACGGCCAGGCTCAGCGCACACAGCCGGGACAGGCCGGCTAGGCCCGACACCAGGTGCGACAGGCTTGCTGCTGTTGGCCGGTCGCGCGCTTCGCCCGAGCGAGACGTGATCCTCAGGCTGAGTTCCATCAGGGTGCGGGCTTCGGACAGCTCTTGCCCAAGCGTGTCGGGGAGCTGCTCACCCAGCTTGGGCGCCAGCTCCACGAGCAGCTGCAGAGTCCGCAAGCACGGCCAGCGCGCCACGGCGCGCGCGGCTCCCACCAGAAAGGCTCGGGTGGCTGCTGGAGCCGCGCCGGCGCGCGCCTGCAGCTTCAACCCCTTGACCTCCTCCAGCGCGGGCAGGGCTAGCTGCAGGATCGACAGCGGCTCTACGTCGAGCACTGTCGGTTTGTCAATACTCCTCACGGCAGCGCCGTGCACACGGAGCCACCGCCAGGCGCTGGCTTCCTCCGGCGTGCCTGCGCCAGCAAGGGAGTGAGGACAGCGGAAAAACGAGTGAGGTGCACGCTCAGGCGACACGATTGATAAGCCGGCCAGGAGGGGTGCGCACCGTGCCGCCCCAGCGCTCGCCACAACCTGGTGGCGAGGTCCGCGTGTATTGCCGTCCAGTACGATTTTGTGAGCGCCTCCTTGAACCGCCTGTTGCGTTGAGGCCTAATGCGCAGCCCTGCAGGCGCTTGATCTTGAAGAAAGCAAAGCTCTATGCGCGCCTGCACACTGTCTGCAGAGTGAAGGCCTCTGCTGTGCCGGAGAGCAGGAGAAGTCGAATTGCAACTGCCTGCAGGACCTGCACGAGGCAGACCACTGGTCTTGTATGCACACCGTGGCACTGCAGTGATTGTGCTGACTTTCACAGATGCAAGCTTCTGACCGCACACCTCTGCAGGGAGCTCGTCCAGGCGCACAGCTACAGGCTGCGCTGCCTTTCTGGCACTGGACTTGCGCGCTGATGTGCATTGCTGCGACACAACCTGAGTGCCACTGCGTGTGCGCATTGCTGGTAGTTGCAGCTCGATTCCCCTATGGCGCAAAGTAGCACGTGAGTCCAGCAGACTGCGGTCTACTTTTTAAAATGTGACTCTCAATCTATCTATCACAGCCACCAACAGCCACCAGCCACATAATATAGTACTATATTATGTGTGCACATGTATTAGTGTAGTACATGTGCTGTCGGCAGCAGTGCCCGGCAGCCAGGTCCATGTATCACATTGGCTCTGTGCAGTTCCTTGACTCACTGTTTATCATAGTGAGTCTTGTCACCATATCGCTCGGTCAAGGGTATCGACAGTTGCACCCAATGCACACCAGCTTCTATGCGCGTACATGAACTTGTACCAACGCATTCAGCACTGTATGTCTGCGAGCTGCCACGAACAAAGCAAGCTGTCACAAACAAAGCATAACACACATTTCTTCATATTACCAATAAACATGCTTGTCCATCAGGAGGAGTAATGATGCATGTGCTGCACAAACAAACATTTGCGACATCACAAATAGAAGTTGAAGACAAGGTGCGGGCTCGCCGCCTTGGTGGAGAACATCCACTGCTGACAGAGCAGTCCAAGTTACGGCAATATCACTGGCTTATGGTGAATGAGAGAGCTGCATGATGTGCCGATATGGCAATTTGAGAACACAGACTGAGACACATGTAAGGTCATAGGTGAGCATGCATGCAAGATGATTCTGGTGCAGGAAGCAAGTTCCCAACGCAAATCGTGTATTGAGTGGATGTAACACATGGTTGATGCACGCAACCTAGGGGACGCGGAGTCCGCGTCCCCGCGTCGCGGACACGTGATGTCACCTTAAGCTCAAGCACCCTTCATACGACCGCAGCCTGTACAGTGAAGTTGCTTGACTTTCACATACCAGGCCTTCCCAGCCTGCCAAGTTTCTGGACAAAACATGCACTGTGCCGTCTGAAACGGCATTGACGGGGGGAACCCCTGGACCCCACAGCATCCAGCCCTCATAAAAGACCCGGCCGCGCCACGCACGCTACCCCGGCGCGCACAGCCGCACTGCCCCGGCGCGCACAGCCTGTCTACTGAGCAGACTCTACTCGCCCCCGTTGCTAAGCGGCGCCCTCCTGCAGCGGAAACCCTGCAACCTGCAGGGCGACACGGAATCTGCTGCTGTCCTGCTTCCCCGCGCCTTCAACGCTGCCGCTCACCTCGAGCACGCCCGGGCGCCCTTGCTGTACTAAATCAAAGGCAAACCCCAGGCACGCGCGGCACGATGGGCCACTGGCAGGATACGAGGTTTCAAAATACACTTTCTCCAGGCGGTGGTGCGCGGCCGCAGCCTGGAAGCTCCCGCAGAACAGCACGCTGCAGTTGAAAAAGCCCAGGTGGACCAGGTTCGGGAGGCCAGCCAGGCTGCCCAGGGCCCGGACGTCCAGCGCGCCCCCGACTTCGTCTGGTTTTGCAGTGTGCCGGCCAAGGGACAGGTGATCGAGTGCGGTGAGCATACACACGCCCTCAGGCAAGTCCTCAAAGCAGCAGAAAGCCAGATCAAGGTGCACCAGCCGTGTCATGCCCAGCACGCTCTGTGGGAAGACCGACAGGTTGTGGCCCACAAGCGTGAGCCAAGTCATAACAGGGAAGCAAAGGGCGCTAGCAGGCAGGCCCGCTGCCGGCAGCGCATCGCGCGGCAACCTGGCCAGCTCCCACGCATCATAGTCAGCCTCGTGGACGAGGCTGCTCAGCTGCTCGAGCCGCCACAGCGACATGGGCCAGGTGCGCAAGCTGGGGCACTCCTCCAGTGTGAGGCTTTTGAGGGACACCAGCGTGTCCATGCCCGGCAGCGCCGCCTCGCCGTCGGCCAAAAACTCGCATTTCTTGAACTCCAGGTGCACGAGCGCCGGCAGGCGCGCCCATCCAGGCGCGCAGCGCAAGCCAGAAAAGCCGCTTAGGCTCAAAACAGTCAGCTGCGCCAGGCACGACACGCAGGCGGGCAGCGCGCTCTCCATGCATGCCGTGTCCACGGTCAGGCTCAGCGCACGCAGCCGGGACAGGCCGGCCAGGCCCATCACCAGGTGCGACACGCTTGCTGCTCTTGGCCAATCGCGCTCTTTGCCCGCACGCGACGTGATGCTCAGGCTGACTTCCATCAGGGTGCAGGCTTCGGCCAGCTCTTGCCCAAACGTGTCGGGGAGCTGCTCACCCACCGTGGGCGCCAGCTCCACGAGCAGCTCCAGATCCTGCAGGCACGGGCAGCGCGCCACGGCGCGCGCGGCCGCAACCAGGAAGGCTCGGGTGGCTGCTGGAGCGGCGCCGGGGCGCGCCTGCAGCTTCAACCCCATGACCTTGTCCAGCAAAGGCATAGCCAGCTGCAGGGTCGACAGCCGCTCGACGTCCTTGTCAATCACGGTCAGATTGCCAATGCTTCTCACGGCAGCGCCATGCACACGGAGCCACCGCCAGGCGCTTGCTTCCTCCGGCGTGCCTGCGTCAGCAAGGGAGTATGGGCAGCGGAAATTGCAAACGGGGTGCGTGTTCCGGGCGACACGACAGGAAGACAGCCAGGAAGGGTGCGCACCACGCCGCCCCAGCGCTCGCCACAAACGGGTGGCGAGGTCCGCGCGTATTGCCGTCCAGTACGGTTTTGTGAGTGCCTCCTTGAAGTGCCTGTCGCGTGGAGGCCTTGAGCGCAGCCCTGCAGGCGCTTGGTCCTGATGGAGAGCAAAGCGCAGCGCACGCGCCTGCACACTGTCTGCAGAGTGAAGGCCTCTGATGAGGCTGTGTCGGAGAGCAGGAGAAGTTGGACTGCCATTGCCTGCAGGACCTGCATGAGGCAGACCACTGGTTTCGCACTATGCACACTGTGGTACTATATTGATTGCACTGACATCCAGCGAGTTGCAAGCGTCTCACCACACACCTCTGCAGGGAGCTCGTCCAGGCGCAGAGCCATTGGCTGCGCCGCCACATTGGACTTGCGCACTTTTGTACACTGCTGCGACATGCTCTGGTGAGCGCTACTGCGTGTAAGCTTGCTAATATGCGAACTTGGTGTTCCCTTGCAGCCAAAGTTGCGGTAGATTACACAACTGCGGTCTCCTTTTCATACACCGTGCCATCACCCTAACCTATTTCCAAGTATGGGCAAACGCCTGCCTTAGTACATGCGCCATCAAGCAATACCCACGCTGCTCAGTGCACTTGATATCTACTGCTTGTCATAGTGGATCTTGTCACCGTATCGCTCGGCACGGGTGTCAGCTGCCTGCGCACCAAAAGCACACCAGCTTGCCGCATACGTTTGCTTTCACTAACGCCTGAAGCACTGCACGTCCACCAGCTGCAGCAAAAAAAATGTGATTTTTTGCTGTTGGTTGCAAAATATGCAATAGAGCACGCCATTATCCAAGAAACCTTTCAAGCACGCGTTGGAACTGAAAGGAGTTCAACAACATGTAACAAGCCTGGAGAGCGCTCTCCCACCACTTCTGCCGTCAGTTTCAGTAATTATTCACTGGCCCTCCCTAGCTGGGCAGCACCTTCTGCCCAGACGTTTTTCCGCCCGCCTCAGGATCGCCATGGCGCTTGTCAATCTGCGGCAAGTGCTCAGCCGTTCACTGCCTGCTATAGCAGGTCAACGGGGGTGTAAGGTGGATGTAACGGGAATTTGCAGTCTGCGGAGGCAGTGCAAGGTATGTCATCACCTTGCCCGGCTCGGGCTTAAAGACGCCCTGGCGGCCGCCCTCCTCAACTGCGGGGTACACCGGCCAGAGCGTCAGTGCTCCAAGCCACATTGGCACTGCATCTCTGCACCAGCGGTCCTGCCATTGTGGTGCTCAGTCAGGCACTGCACAATGCTGGGGTACGCACTGTGCTGTGTCTCCTCCTTCCCACTCATGTTGATTACTTAATGGCCGCTTGGTTGAACGAGCTGGGTATGAGCTCTACTTGGCTAGTGAGTTCTTGTGCTGCTGGCTAGGTCTGGACAAGGCTGGCATGCACGGGGTCGTGGCTCACCAGACTTTTGGGCTGTTGTTGTCCCCATCAAGGAGGCCACATCAGGGGCTGAAGGCAGGCTGAACCTGCCCCGGCCCTAACAGTACAAACCCGCGCACCAGCTGCTTGATGCCCGCCTTGCCCACCCGGTGCTCAGCTTATTCAAAGCTCATGCAACACGGCGTGCCTGGAGAGGGATGCTCCAGGTGGTGGCCGACCTTCATTTCTGGAAGGCGTGACCTGTGCCTCGCCCAGCATCTGCGTCGTGCAGTACGGTGATCGAGCATATCCACCAGGCGCAGTTACCAGACAGCGGAGACCGCTGCCTGTTCCCTGCACCCGAAACGGTGGAGCAGCACTTGAGGAGGCCGGGGCCGGAAACGCTCTTCCCTTTCTCCGAAGGTCAGGGAGCCTGGCCCGCCACAGGACGTGGTGGGCCACCTCTGATGAAGATTACTTTGATGACACGAGCGCGGCAGCCCACACGCGGATCACTGCCTCTGCGGCCTGCACACCTGGCTGGGGCGTGACAGTCACGCGCACCCGCGCAGGCGCTGGCCGCCGGCACTGCAGCCAGCCCGCTCCGCGGCCCAGCGCGCCTGCGGCCCGGATGCGGCGCAGGAGTCCTTGCAGGCTCCTGGGGGCAGTCGCTGCTTCGGCATGGCTTGCCACGCTGGCCACTGCAGCGCCCGGCTGCGGCGATCATGGCCTGGTCGCGCGCGTGTGGACGCAGCCAGCGCAGGCGACTGGCGCTGCAGACGCCAATACACTGCTACCCACCCAGGTGCGACAGTGCATGGTGAACCTGACATGGCGGAGATGTCCTGTGCTCTGCCAAGCTGGCAGCTGACCGCTTCTCGGCGGCCAGTGCCGCCGCGGCCTGCGCTCAGCTGGACTGACGGGCGGACGCACAGGACAACGCCTTGATGGCAGGGCAGCCTGACTTCACCGCGGTGCTGCCCGCGATCAACTTTGGCTACAGCAGCGCACGAGCAGGCGCGCGCCCAGCTTGCGCACAGCCTGCCTCCTGTCCGGACGTGGCGCCGGCGTCTGCCATTTGGTGGACACAAAACACCAATCCGTGGGCAACATATCTCCAGCGGCTGGGCAAGCAGCGGGCGTGAACCTTGCGGCTGCAGCCAGCTTCCGGCCGTTGCATGGCGCGTACCATTCTCTGGCAGTCAGCGCGTTGCAGAGCAGGCAACAAGCTTGCCAGGCTGGCTCTGCTCTGCCCAGCAGCAGCAGGTCTGACAGCGCGCGCAAGGAGTGTCAGCCACCGGGGAAGGACCACCTGTGCTCAGGCGCGAAGTATGGCGGCCAGCCTCTGGCCCCACGCCCCAGGAGAGTGAGCCCGCAGGCGCAGGCTGGAGCCCCTGGCCGTGGCGCGCTCAGGACGGCCGCTTCGTGGCGGCCCTCGACGGCTACCTGCGGCTGCCCTGGACGGGGACCTATAGGCGCGGGCTCCCATTGCTGCTGCCGCGCGCGCCGCACTGCCGCGCCGCGCATTGCTGAGGCGGCCTGGCCTCACCCCGGCCACACCGACTGCTGCGGACCCCGGCCGGCGGCCCGCTCCTTCACAGGGCCTCACCTGGCGGCATGCCAAGCCCCCTGCCTGCCGTGGCACCGCTCGCACCTCAGACCTCCACTCCTCCAGCTACCGCCTCGGCCAGGACGCGCCAGGGCGGGTGCGGTGCGGCGTGCGGGTGCAGCGCCGCCCGCGCCTGAGCAACAGCAGGGCGGCGGGGCCGGCGCTGCTGTCAGCCGCGCCAATGTCCGGCGCCACGTGAGAGGCGCCTGGGGCAGGCGCGCGCGCTGCTGGCAGCCGCGCGCGCGTCCACGGGGCGATAGTTGACGGCGCTGTAGCCGGATGGTGCACGTTGGACAACGTAAAACTCATAAACCCCGCGTACCCGACCGTATCTGTGACGATGCCCAGGTCTAATATTGCGATTATCAGGACCAGCAGTGGGAGGCGTCTTAGACCGCTGCTTGTCACACGCGCCGCGTGAGAGGCGCCTGCGCGGGCGCGCGCGTGGCTGGCAGCCGCGCGCGCGTCCACGCGCCGCTGAGGAGGCGCCGAGGGCGGGCGCGCGCGCGCAGCCTGTTCCTGAGCGCCAGCGACGCGGCGGAGCTGGCGCTGGGCTACCTGAACGGCTCCGCCGTGCCGCTGGACTCGGCCGCCGTGTGGACGCGCGACGCGCTCAACGGCAATGGCAGCGTGATGCTGCTGGAGTACACGCAGCCGCGCGGTGGGCGCAGACGCGCCCTAACCCTATCCCTCAGCGGCTTAATGTTGATTTGACACACTGCAGTCCCAGCATCGCGCCTGAGCCTTCAGATGCATACAGTGTTGGCGCGATGACAACACGCATGACAGCTCAAGCTACGGCATAGCTGTGCAGCGCAGCACTCCTCGCGCGCCGCGCACCACGGCGCCCTGCGAGCGCTCCCAGCTTCCGGCCAGGTCCGCTGATGCTTCCAGGTGGCGCACCGACGGTCTCAGACCATCAGCACTCCTGATTCTGGCCTCTCACCGTCCTCCTTTCGTTGCAAGGCAGAACGGCGTCGTCCAGGCAAACAAGGGGCTCGGCTTTGCCGCCGAGCACCTCCGGCTCCGCACAGGAGTGATCGCCGTGCGCGCGGGGGCCAGGCCTGTACGCGCTCAACGTCACGTTCCACAGGACGTCCGGCCTGGCGCCCTACCTGCGCCTGGAGTGGGCGTGGCGCGCGGCGGCCGCGGGCGCGCCCACCGAGCAGGCGCCCCTGCTCGGGCGCCAGGTGCGCGCCGCGCGCCGCCGCACCGTGCTTCGTCGCACACTCATGCCCAGCCTGACAGGCAGCCGCGCCGACAGCCCCAGCCCCTGCATGCATGCGGGTGCGGAGACGCAGGAGGTGAGGGGTAGCCGGAGGGCTTGTCCCTTCTGCTACGGCGCTGCTGAACCAGGCCCCCGCCCGCGCAGACTGTCTAGCCGCAGGGGGAATTACGGCCTGCCCTTCTGCTGCGGCGCTGCTGACCTGTCCCCCTGCCCGCGCAGACCGTCTGGCCGCAGGAGTACTTTGCCAGCGCGTGCACTGCGGCGCCGCACCGCCCGCCGCCGCCACCGCCAGCCCCGCCTCGGCCGACGCCGGCGCCCCCTGCTGCGCCCGCGGCGGCGCCGGTGGCCTTCCCTGCGCCCGCGCCCAGCGCCTCACCCAGCAGTGACAGCCCAGCGGCGCCCCGGGGTAGCGCCACGGCTGCCAGCCCCGCTACCGCGCGACCGGCTGCAGGCCCAGTCGCTGTACTGCTCGGTGAGCCGTTCAGCGGCGCCACGGCCGCCGCCCCCGCCGACCTGCCAGCCAGTGCCGCGTCGGCAAGCCCTGCTGGGGACGCGCCTGCGGCGGGAGCCCTGCTGGCCGCGCGGGCGCCCGGCAGCGGGGCCGCCGCGGCTCCAGCCGCGTCGCCGGCCGGCGGCGCGCCTGCAGGCCTGGCAGTGCCTACAGCTGGCCAGATGCTTGCTCCTGGGGTCGACAACCCCGCTGGAGACGCGCCCAGTGCGGCCGCTCCTCCAGACGGAGCGGCGCAACTGGCAGGCCCGCCCATGCCGCCACCGCCGCCGCCGCCGCCGCCGCCGCCGCCGCCGCCGCCTCCGCCGCCCCCGCCGCCCCCCGGCAGCTCTGGCGCTGATGGCGCCGATCTGCAGGGCGGTCCAGGCCTGCCTGCGCCGCCAGGCGCGCTGACCGCGGCGACGCCCGGGGCCCCGCAGGCAGGGGAGACCGCAGCCCTGGGCTCAGGGGTCGCAGCAGGCCCGCCGCCGGCGCCGCCAGCAGGGCCGCCGCCCGCGCCGGGCGCATCAGGCGCCCTGGCAGGCCTTGCGCGGCAGCCGGCGGGCGGGTACGGGTATGGCGGGGCCCACCCGGGCGCGCCTGTCAAGGCGTACGGGCTGGGCGAGCGCGCGGACCTGCAGCTGTCCACCGCTGGCGTACCTAACAGCAGCGGCATCTCTGGCCCCTCTGCGTCGGTGCCGTGATTCTGCCGCGTCTTGGCAATGAGCGCGCTGCATAAGCCTGCAGCGCGCCAGACGGGACCGGGTGGGCCCTGGCGGAGCGCGCTCGGTCAGGCATGCCGGCGTGGCTCGCGCGAGCGCCGCGGCTGCGCTTGGCAGGCGAGCGCACCAGCGCCGCAGCCACCCACATGGGCGCGCCTGCGCTTTGGAACGCGGTGCCCTAAAAAATGGTACTGCATGCGAGGCACTCCTGCTGCTGCTCACAACTCCTGGAAGCGCTGGGCATGCATGCGCCCAGCGCCCAGCCCGCGTGATAAGCCCTGCTTTTGTCTGATGGCTTTGGCTGCAGAAGCGCCGCTTACTGAAACACGCAGTGCTCCTCTGAGGCAAGCAAAAACAATTTCATGCTGTCAAGTGGCCACACTCGTATGTGCTGGCGACACCAGCCTGGCATGAGACACGGTGCGACTCTTGGATTTCATGCCGCTGCCCATGACAGAAGACATGCACCGCCGCACAGACACAGACCGTATGCAGGCCCTATCCATACGACCGACACATGCCTGCATGCAAGGAGCAAGGTGAACCTACAGAATGCTGGAAGACACCTATCACAAGGTCCCTGGCAAAAACTCTCCAATGATCTGCAATGCACAGTTTATGTACTTGCACAATGTACACCGAAACAAGCGAGTACATGCATGCACACACCCAGGAACACATACAACCAAAAAGTGCAACGCTACATGTACACACCCAGGAAGGCATACAACCAAGAAGTGCACCGCTATATCAACAAAGTGCACAAGCTAGACAGCCTGCTCCTATGCCAACTCCGCTGCAACTCACATGACTCTCCACATGAGATTGCATTTGTGAGGTGCCTAATGCCCCCTAAGGAAAGTCGTCAGGGTAGCGCTCCCGCATGAAGCCGTTGGGCACATAGCGCAGCTCTCCAGGCGGCAGCCCATCGAAGAACTCGCCCACCTGCAATACAGAGAATGGTAAGGGTAGGGTAAAGTGGAACATACCATCAGAGAACTCCCTCACCTGCAAAGCATGGAAGGGTAAGGGTAGGGTAAAGTGGAACATGCCATCAAAGGCCTCGCCCACCTGCAAGCCGCGCCCGGCTGACTGACAGGACTGACAGGCTGAGTCCATGCAGCCACTCACACATGCACCAAGTCTGTCCCATATCGGATGTCAGGAGAGGCCAGGCGGGCGCATGCTGCCCTCATAGAGGCAGCCCCGCGGCGCCCCCAGCACGTCTGCAAGCTTCACGACAGTGATCGTGTCAGTGCTGCCTGTCAAACAATGTGCTTGCTGATCCAGCAGTTTCCTGCAACGCTGTCCAGCAGCAGTGCTTCCCATCTGGACGGCACACAGCGCAGCAGCAGGGGCGGGCGCGCTCACGTATGGGTGCTGCACAGACGCGTCGTCGTCCCCGTCAACGACAGCTGCATTGGCGCCTCCAGCGTCGCGCGAGAGCACCCTGATGTTATCCTGCGCCACGTACGTCGCCTGCGCCGCAGCAGGCCGGTCACGGAGCGCCGCTTGGCGGCCCGCCGCGCATGGCGGCCAGGCGCGTCCCCTTGCGCGGCCACCGCAGAGTGCAGGAGCTTCTCAGGCTCAGGGCGCGCAAAAAGGACCCCAGGTTCAACTGATCTTGCTCGAGGCATTGCTTGTATGCATGTGTTTATCCACGCTGTGGGTCCACTGTCAAAGGAGTGAGCGTCATCTCGAGGGTCGCATGCCCCCGGGTCACGAGGCAGGCTGGACCGCGAACCTGGCAGGGCCGGTTGCGCATGTCGACCAGCACGTGGTAGAAGGGCTGGCTCCGACCGCCTGCCGCAGCCCGCAGCACCGCCGCGGTGACTACACAAGCCAGATGATTGAGTGGCGTGCAGTGTCGGCCCTAGAAGTGGGCAGGGGCGCTCAGGAGGCAGTTGAGGCAGCATGCCAGGCCCAGAGTGTGCCCACACAGCGTTCAGCGGCCCCGTTTGCCCTGCACAGCAAGCTGGTGGGACAGCAGCGCGGGCCGGGCGGCACAGGGAAGCGGCGCTCATGCCTGGCACCCATGCGGGCACGCCGCCGCCGACATAAAAGCACCCCCGCGGATTCGGGGGCGGACTGGGCAGGTTGTCGACGCCCATCTGCGCAATCCACAGCGCGTCGGACTGGCAGCTCGCGTCCCAGCCGGTGATGACGCCCTGGTAGGCGTACTGCGCGTGGCGGATGACCTGCCCGACGCGGAAGCTCGCGCCCTCCGGCTCCCGCCGCGACACCCTGCGCGCGCGCGCGCGCGCGCGCCTGGGCGCCAGAGGCCGCACGGATGCGCATTCACACACACAGCAGGCGTTGAGCTAACGAGGGGCGGGGGAGAGGGGCGACACGACGCGCGGCCTCCCCGTCGCATGCGCAGGCACGGGCCGCAGCCCCCTGGGCCCACCCAGCGCCGGCCGCCGCGGCGGTGGGCACGCGCACCGCGCGCAGCTCGCCAGCAGCTCGCGCTCGCGCGCCGCCAGGCGCGCCCACGCCGGCTGCACGTCCGCCGGCAGGCGCTGCGGCACGACCGGCCCGGCCGGCAGCAGGCCGACGAGCGCGAGCAGGTCCGCGCGCGCGGCGTCAAAGTCGTCGAGGCGCTCGGCCACGAACGCGCGCATGGACAGGTAGTCGCGCGCGCCAGGCCGCGCGGCGAGCAGCAGGTCGAGCACCGGCCGCAGCTTGCAATGGATGTGCGGGCCGCCTGCGCATGCAGGTAAGGGTTTGAAAAGGGTTTCAATACATGGTAGGGAGCCACGGCCGCCCAAGCCCCCGGCCGCGACCGCGCTGCGCCGACATGATTTCGCTCACGCCCCGCCGCGAGCGCGCGCGCTGACATGAATCTACAGCTTCATGCAGCAGGCCGAGCATCGGCTGCAGCTTGCAGCGAGTGCGCCTGCACTCCGTACGTCAGCGCAGCATAGGTCATGGTCAGCGCAAGGCGGGGCGGCTGCGGGGCGGCGGCGCCGGGGCCGCACCCTGCCGGTACTGCTGGTTCACCAGGTTGGCGCACGTGCGGACGTAGACGTCGGCGGCGCGCACGGGGCGCAGCATGCCCTCATTGATGCCCACGCCCATCTCGCCCATCAGCGCGTGCGTCTGTGCGCGCGTCAGCAGCGCGCCGAGGTTGAACACGTCGATGAAGCGCTCGTCCGGCGCGCCCGGCTCGCCCACCTTGTTCATGAAGTGCTGCGGCCAGGCGCGCAGGCCGGCGCGTCAGCGGCCCGCCAGCGAGCCCCGCACAGCGCCTGTGCAGAGGCCTGGCTCGGTGGCGGAGCCCAGCAGCAGATACACCAGAGGCGCGCCCCTTTCCTCGCACACGTGTACGCGTCTGCCCCATCTCCTCACGCCCGACTTTGGCACCTGCAGCTGCTTTGGCTGCGCAAGCACACCAGCCAAAGCCTCACCCCCAGCCCCACGCTCCCAATCACGCAAGCCTGCAGCTGCCGCGGGCGCGCACGCACCATGCTGTGGGAGAACACATGGGCACAATCTCTCCCCCAGCTCCTTGCTCCCGATCACGCAAAGCTGCAGCCGCCATGGGCGCGCGCGCACCATGGGCACGGCGACCGGCTGCACCGGCAGGCCCGCGCGCCGGCCCACCGCGGCGTGCAGCTGCGCCAGGCTGATCGGGATGCCGCGCCGCCAGACCAGCACGAACGGCAGGAGCGAGTTGGTGGCGTCGTAGTAGTTACGCGCATTGCCGGCGATGCCCAGGCCGTAGCCGGGCCGCGGCAGCGCCAGCTGCCACGCGTCCGCCTCGCTCCACGCCCAGCCCTCGGGCGGCTCGCCCTCGTACGTGGGCCTGTCGAGCGCCACGAACTGTCAGTCAGGGACTGTGATAGGGTTATGGTTGGGTTCTTAAATGACCCAACCCTGCCCAGTGAAGCCATGGCTTCTAGCCATGTTCAGTCAGTTTGAAGGTGATGCTACGAGCAGGCATTCCTGCAAACAGGCTGCCACATGCGCGCTGCGACCCAACACAGGCCCATGCAAGGGTCCCTGTGAGTGCAGTCAACAGGCACCAAGTGAACCTCGATACAAGAATCGTATGCGGACCAAAGTTCTCAAGAAGCAGGTGCACCCTCCGACCGCATGCCACAGTGCAGCCTGGATCAAGGCAGGGCGGGCGTACAGTTTGGGGTCGCGGCGCCCGAACAGCAGCTCAGACAGCAGCTCCAGCGCGCGCAGGCCATCATTGACAAGCGCTGCTGCCATCCTGCGGCGCAGCTCCGCGCCTGCACCCGGTCGCCACAGTCCGACTGATGTGGGCCGACTGCACACCTGCTATATCTATTATGGAGGCACTGCAGTACAGCCCATGAGGGTAGCAATTTTAGGAACAACGCCCCCGCCTGTCGAACACTGCATGCGTGCGAGCATGTGTGCAACCGGCTGACCCTGTTGCTACTGCATTGCACCAGCCAACATTCCGCAAAGCAGCCGCTGGCGGGGCTGCGCAGGGGCGCACCGAGGTCGTCGAGGAAGTTGGCCACGGGCGTCAGGTCGGAGTGCAGGTAGTGCACCTGCGCCTGCGGGGCGCACGGCGCCGAGCTCGGCATGCATGCCGTGTGGGACACCAGCTAAAGCCTGGAGCAAGACACTCTTCGACTGACTGGCTGGCGTGCAAAAACATGCGCTCAGACAGAATGGCCTGCATTAGGGGTCGGGGTAGGGTAGGGTTAGGGGCTGCCGAGCGTGTGCACCAGCAGCAGGGCGCCCTCCTCCAGGCGCTCCTCGGCGCCCGGGCGCGCGAGCAGGCCCCGCAGCTGTTCCGCGCAGCGCAGGCTGACCACGCGGCCGAGCGCAAGCGCCGCAAAGTAGCGCCGCCCCAGCAGCATGCGCGCCTCACCGGACGACTGCATGGCCAGCAGCTCCTGCGCGCGCGCGCGCCCGGGTCGCGCTCTGTGCTGCTGCCTGAGAGGCGAGGGAGTTGCGGGTTACAGAAAAGGAGTGGCGCGAAACTGCAAGTTTTTTGCAAGTTGTAAACTTCTACTGTCCGCCGACACGAGCTCATGCCTTTGATGCGTGATTCCATGCGTTGACAAGTGCAAAGGCACTGACGTGCTCTAGCTCTAGCGTCAACACACCTTAAGTGTACATGCACACGTAGTGGTGTTGGGAATAGATATTAAAACCAAGTATAAAACGAGCCTGTTCAGCGCACCACAACATCTTCGCCAAGGCCATATAGCTCCTTTATGCACTTGTGCTTCTTCGCCGGGTTTTCCATGCAGTGGAGGAGCGTGCACGCCCTGCGCTCCATCTGCGAACCGCACAACCCATGGTTTCCGACATACATAATGACTGAAGGTTGCGACTCTAGCTGCCAGCTGCGCCAAAGCCTCGCACCTGCGTTCTTGCAGCAAACAAGCATTGCCAGGTTGTCCGCCCAGCCTCAGCGTCTCCGCACGCGTCCGCTGGCCGCGAGCGCCAACTACTTTTGTAATGCATCTGCCAGAGCTCAGTGCTGTTCTTCGCCTGCGCCCGGAGCGCCGTGCATGTGCACTCCAGCCGCGCCAGACCCTCGGGCGGCAGCACTGAGAGCACATGGTGTAGCACATCACGGGGCAGCGAAAGCAGGGTAGGAGCCTCCTCGCCAGCTTCCTGGGATTCAGACATCGTGGTCGCCCTGACCAGTGAGTCCTGCCAATCAGCCCTGCTGTACAACAACTGTGCTGCTTGAGTTAACCTGTGCAGGGTTCGAGAAGAAGCACAAGCTGCGGGAAGGCCTGACTAGTTAGGACGGGGCAGGCCAAGTTTGTGGACTTTGATAGCTCGGAGCAGGCACAAGAGGCCGCGTTCCGGCAGCTGACAGGGCGCTTGGTTTGAACTTGTCGCTTGCGCTGCAATTGAACCTGCACTGGCACCCCATACGTGGGCCTGTGTAGAGCTTGGCCAGCGGGCAGAAGGACAGCACCTGCTCTCCTTCACGGAGCACACCCTCTGTGCCTCTCTCAAGTGCTCCTGAGGACAACACCTTGGCAGCAGGAGGTGCGGCGTCTGCAGGGAGTGTGTAAAACTGCAAGTCAGGCACAGCGCGCTTGCTGCACCAAGGCACACTGGCCTCGGCACACTTGCCGCGACTACTCAGGGGCGCACTGACGCAGGCGGTGCGAAGAGCGCTTGAAAGGCCAGCTGTCGGGGCGCTCTCGAGGGTACCAGCACAACGCCACAGAGGCTTTGGGCCTGGGCAGGCCGCAGCCGCAGGAGCGGGCGGCGCTCCGCCGCTGCGCTGGCGCGCAGCATGCTGATCGCGGCCGGGCTCGCGTGATCGGGGGTCGCGGAAGCGGGTGATGCCACCGCAGGCTGCGCTGCACCTGCCGTGGGGCTTCAGGGATGCCAAGCGCTGGCTCCTAGCGCAGGCGATCGTCGGCGAGTTCTTCCAAGGTGCGCCGGCGCTGTGCGTGATTGGCTGCTCATCACGTTGACGGCGCTCCCTCCTGGGCTGGAATTGACGGGTGTTCGAATGCTGCCGCGACTGCGCTCAACCTGTTGCCCAGCTCTGCGTGCGGCTTGCAAGGCGCTGTGAGGTCGCGAGCCGCTGCGGCCGGCGCAGGCGGGCTCATCTTCGGCTGGAATGCTCTGGCGCTCACGCTCAAGGCGCAGGGCAACTACAGCGCTGGATGCGGGGACGCTGCAGCAGGTGGACCCTGTGCACCTTGCCAGCGACAGGCTGCCAAGTGGCCTGGCACAAAGTTTGCCAGGACACACCGGACATGATGCTGCCTGCTTTCAGGCCTCTTTGGACAGCGCCAGAGGCGGGCGAGGCTGCAGCAAAGTATGACTCTGTGAGCAGCTGTATTTTTGCCGATGTTGTTGAGGCCTGCTGGGGCAGCAGAAGAGGCGGACGCTGGGGAGTAAGGTGCAATTAACACTGGTGCTGGGTGTCTCCACATTTGCCGGGGCGGCGGCAGAGGCGGGCGAGGCAGCGCTGGGCAGCCGCTGCTCCTGGCAGGAGAGCAAGCTGGCCGTGCTGTGGAACATCGGCGTGTTTGCGCTCAACTTCGGGCCCGTGCTGGTCGGGCCCGTGCTGGATTGGGTGGGGCCGAAGCTGACCGCCATCCTGGGTGCGCGCGTGCTGCGTCACCTGACCAGCCCGCACTGCGCTGTCCCCGTAGACTCGCATCGTGGTTCATCCAGACTGGGGCGGCCTTGTGCAGCGAGCATATTAAAGCAAGATAGGCCAGTTCAACAGGGACTCTGTGGTTGACCAAGAGGATGGCCTGCCCCCATGCTCTGCTGTGAATACTTGCATAATGTTGGTGTGCCGTATGGAATATACGCGTGCCTGATGCGAGCAGCGCTCTGAAACGCTGGATAGTTCCGTCCCAGCGCGCCCCAGCGGCGCAGCGGCCGCTTGCAGAGCCGCGGCGGGGTCGCTCACCGCCGCCCCCGCGCGCGCGGCCCAGGCACGCTGCTCAACATGCTCGCGCTCGCGCTGCTGGGCTGCAGCAGCACGCGCGACGTCAACGGCCTGCCCGCCGGCGCGGTGCTGCTGGGCCTGGCCGGGATCACGTTCCACCTCAGCCAGCTGCACGTGTCCAACCTGTTCCCGCGCAGCCGCGGGCTCATCTCCAGCCTGCTGGTCGCCGGGTTCACCGGCTGTGGCATCCTGTTCTACCTGCTCGACCTCATCTTCGTGGCGGCGGGCAGTACGCGGTGCGGCTGCCCGCGCGGCGCGGCTGCCCGCGCGGCGCGACCGGAGCCCAGACCCTGCACCCTAAGCGCCGCAGGCCCTGGGCGCTCGCGGCCGCGCTCGCCGCCCTGGCGCACTTCGTGAGTCCAGAGCGTGCCATGCTCGGGCAGATGGCCCGCGCGGCCGTCGCTGCTGCTTTGTAACTCTATGCTGTCATTGGGGGACATGCTGAAGGAGGCATGTTACAGGAGGCTGACGTTGCCGACACTCCCACATTGTTCTGTGCGTGGCAACCGCTGCTCGTGCTGCGCATATGGCGCACGCGCGCTGCGGCCGCTGGCCGGCGCGGCGGGCGCAAAGGCGCGCGGCGGGGGCGCCAGGGCGGCGTACCGGCTGATCATGCTGCTGTACGCGGCGTTTATCGGGCTGTGGCTGCCGCTCAACTTCTGGATGATGCCCTGGCACACGCTGCGCGTCGGGCAGGCGCGCCCCCGAGCGCCGCGCGCGGCAGCACCTCGCCCTGCCCTCGCCACGCCTATGCGCGGTCCCTGGAAGCCCTGGTGGTGGGGCGCGTTGCAACAAGCGATACAATTGATGAAGCCACAACGCAGACCCTGGCCGCCGCGGCATGCGCCGCAGGTGTATCTGTACTCGGGGCGCGGCGGCTTCAAGGTGATGGAGCGCAAGGAGGTCGAGCGCCAGGCGCAGGCGCGCCCGCCCCCGATAGGGCCATGCGCACATGCCCTGCTTCCCCTCCTGCACCGCCCAACCTGCTCCCCCCCTCCCCTCCCTGCGCACCCTGCCCTGCGCGCAGTGACCGCGCCAGAACCCTGCCTGCATGCCTGCGGCTTTAGACAGAGCGCGGCTTGCAGCCCTGGAGGCAGAGGAGAGAAAGCGCAGGAGCGGACGAGGTCGCGTTCGTCTATGCTGGTCGGTGCTGAACTGGCGCTGCTCTGCGCGTGACCGCGTCACCCTTGTCAAGTCAAGGAGCGGCGCGCAGGCGCTGCGCGAGACCGCGCTGGACAATGGCCCGTCCGACCAGAGCCTGGCCGCGGCGCTCGGCATGCCGGCCGACGCGGACGGCGCGCCGACCAACGGCGGGGCGGGCGGCGCGGCCGGCGAGCGCGGCGTGGACAAGGACATCGCGCTGGCGTACATGGGCCTGCGCTCGGCGCCGGCGGGCAGGTCGGGGGCGGGGGCGCCGGCCGGCAGGGGCGCCGCCTCCGACGACCCCGCCTGGCTCGCTTCGCCCGGCCCGCCCAACGGGGCGGGCCCGCGGGGTGGCGGCGGCCGCGGCGCGCCCGCCGAGGCGGCGCGCGGCGGCGGGCGGGAAGCCGAGGACGCTGCCCCAGACTCGCCGCCGGCGGTGCCTGTTCTGGCGGAGGGCGCAGAGTCGCCGGTGGCCTCGCCTCGCGACAGCGCAGCGGTGTGCCTGTTGCCCTGCCCCATTGCACTGCTGGCTCTGGGCTCCATGACAACGTGCTCGGGATTTTGGGGGCGCGTGAGGGTGAGCTGCGCAGCGGGCGCGTCCGTTGTCCGGCCTCTGCCGATACAGGCCCGCACCGGTGAGCGCTGGCAGGGAATGGCTTGCGGCCAGGCGTCGCACAGCTGACGATCCGGATGCGCGCGGCACGCGCGCAGCGGCACAGCACGATCAGCGGCGCTGCTGCAAACAGTCACGGCTGTGCCAGCAGTGCAGTCCTGTGCGCGCCAAGCGCTGAGACGCGCGGGCGACTCAGAATCTTACCATGCGACATGCGCGCCAGGGCGTCACGCCGCTGGTCGCCGGGGGCGCGCACGGCGAGATCAAGGCGGCGCCGCTGCCGGGCAAGGCGCCTGGCGGCACGCGGCACGGCGCAGACGATGTGGTGCGCGCGCGCGCGTCTGCCGCGGGGCTGCGCGGGGTGTGCTGGGTTGCACAACGTCAGGTCTGGGCGGCGCGCGGGCGCGCGGAGGCAGCGCTGGGAACCCATGGCGCAGCACGCCCCACTTGAGCGTGTGAGAGGGTGGGGGCAGGACCTCACAATGTGTGGCTCTGCGGTGAGGGTCGGTGCCTGCCAGGTTGTCGGTGCCTGCCAGGTCCTGGCGCATGTTCTTGCAACCCGCACGTGCACCGCATATAGCTCCAATGGGACCTGCATCGGGTGCGCTGCAGCACTTGCGACAGGCGCGCTCGTAGGGCAGGCCAGGACTGAGTGATAGCGCGGCGCGCCAAGGGGCCCCCTCAAGCGGGTCATGAGCACGCGAAGCGCAAACTGCGCTACCCCCATCTGGACGATGCTCCCTCACATGCTCGGGGAGCGCCATGGCTGCCACAACATGCCACTCGATGGGGCCCTTGTTGGTCTTGCGGAGGCAGTCCTCCTGTAGCAGCGAGAATGGCTGGCTCACCTTTGCAACCGTACATCGACCTCGCGCCATGAGCCGGGCCTGATACACGGGTTCGCAGTGGCAAGCCAGCCGTTCTCGCTGCTGAAGGAGGGCCGCCTGTGCCAAACAAACAAGGGCCCATTGAGTGGCATATCTGGGTGCGGAGGTCCTCCCGCAGCGTGTGAGGCAGCGCATCGTTGAGGTCGGGGTAGTGCAGGTTGAGCTTCGCGTGCAGCATGACCCGAGCGAGGGCGCCCCTTGACGCGCCGCGGTTTTTACACAGTCCTGGCCTGCCCGCGAGCGCACGCATGTGCGGTAGCGCATCGACGGCAGGGCCCCGCGCCTGGCCGGGCCGCCGACGGCGCGCGCGGCGCGCGGCAGGAGTGGGGCGCGCTGGTGTTTGAGTCGCGGCGCTTTGTGGAGCTGCGCAAGCAGACGTTCTGGACGCAGTTCCTGTCCAACGAGTCGTTCGGCATGGGCGTCTTCTACACGCTCAACGTCTTCTGCATCCAGGCGGGGCCCCGATTGCGCGCCGCTATCCTAACCTATACCTGTCCCGCCGCCTCGGGTGGAGGGATCGCTGTCAGCCAACTGGAAGAGCATCTCCAGCTTTGTGGGGCCGCTCTTGTTGGAGTCGTGGGCCGCTCGGGCTGCGCGTGCTTGATGCATGTCCCGCGTTGGGTATGCTGGGCTCGAGCCGGCTCTCGCATGGTGGAAAATGGCAGCACATGCGCCCGCGCTTTCGAGAGGAGCCGTGCGAGCGCATGCTGCGGAGCCTTTTCACAGCACCGCCGCCCGCCGGCCGCTTGGCGCCTCATGTGGCACCCAGGCCCCGGGGGTCGGTGGCAGGCAGGAAGCAGCTGAGCGCGCTGCGCGCCGTGCAGTTCTACCTGGGCACAACGCGGCTGCAGCTGGAGCACAAGGGCGACGCCAACGGCTACACGTACACCGGCATCGCCAACGTGGTGCCCGCGTTCGGCTTCCTGGGCATCCCCGTCATAAGCTGGCTGCTGGACAAGCAGGCGCGCACGCCCGCGCGGTGGCGCCGGGGCGGGCGCGGGCACCGGGCGGGGCCGCCCCCGACAGCCGCTCACTGTCCTCCGGGCGGCCTGCGATGCATGCGCCAGCGAGGGGCGCATCCGCGCCTGGGCCGCTCAGCGTCCTTGGAGCTCCAGGCAGCGGCCCTGCTGCCGCTCTCCATCACCTCACGGGAAGGACAGCTCGGGGCTGTGGACTGTGCGGCGGCCTGCCCGCCTGGACGTGCCGGGCAAGGCATCAGTGACACACCAGGGGCTCGGGTCGCGCATGAGCCCCCCCCCACGTTCTGCCGCATCCCTGGTTCATGTGCCATCGCCCCCTTGTGCGAGCGCCGCGCAGACGGACAGGATAAGCAATAACCTGACCCTCGCCGGGGGCCCGCGCAGGGCTACGGCGTGACGCTGGGCACCATCAACTTCCTGGGCGTGCTGGCCGCCCTGTTCCAGGCGATGCCCAGCCTCAGCTTCCAGGCGCGCGGCCCGCGCCGGCGACGGCCCCCATAGGGTATAGGGTTTATGGCTTAGGGTTATGACAAGACAGGCGTGTGGCCGCCTCGGCAGCCTCGTAGGTGAAGCGGCGGCGGCCTGGGGGGCGGCAGCACGCCTCCGCCCCGGGGGGCGGCCGTCGCCATGGTTTCACAGGTGCCGCTGCGCATGTGCCTGGGCATGCGCGCGCTCCGTCGCGCGCAAGGCAGGCCTGCGGCGGAGGCCGGGGTCCGAGCGGGCGCCGACCCTGACCCTCCCCTCATGCGGCGCCGCAGATCGTCACGCTGGTGGTGTGGTGCGCGGGGCGTTTCTTCCTGTACACGTCGTACTACTCCATCTTCGGCGCGCTGTTCGGCTTCACCAACTTTGGCCGCATGGTCGCGATTGACAACGCGGTCAACGGCCTGTTCGGGCTGCTGCAGCTGCCGCTGACCAACTGGGGCATCAACGGCCTGGGCGGCAACTTCACCGCCATCAACCTGCTGCAGGCGCGCGCGCGCGCTCGGGCCTAGAGCTTGCATGGATTGGGTTACGCCGAGCAGCCACGGTGATGTGGCGTTTTGGCAATGATTGTTACAGCCCCGCACCGTGCGTCGCGCAGGTGATTGTGATACCAATGCAAAACCTCGCGCAGGTGGCGGGGCTGTAACAACCATTGCAACAAAATCGCGCGCAGGTGGCAGTGCTGTGCTAGTTTGATGCAGAATCGTGACGCAGGTGGTGGTGCTGCTGCCGCTCTTCTCGTTCTGCTACTTCATGTACAAGTGGGAGCGCTCGGAGCTGGTGCCCATCCGGCCGGCCGAGGGCGAGGAGCTGCCGGCGAACATGCTGGGCGCGCGCCCGCTGCGCGAGGCCAAGTTCCTGGAGACGCTGGAGCGCCGCCTGTCCGGCGCGGCCGCGCTGTCCAAGTGATGATGCGCTCCGGGAGCGCCGCGGCCGGCACTTCGGGAGCCGGTGAGAGCTTGCGGCTGAGCGCGCGCGCTCTTGAATACCAGCGGTGCGCAAGGGCCCTGCCTGCAGGCGCAAGTGAGGATCCCTGGGCCCAGGAGCAGCGGAGCGCAGGCGTGGCGCGCTGCGCATGTCCTGCTATGGTGATTGACAGCGTGCGGGTAGTCGTAGTCTTGTTTAAACAGTGAGGCATTTCCGGCATACAATCGTTTCCGGCAGAGTTTGCTTTGCATGCGCCAGAACAGCCTTCACAGCTGCGACCAGGCGCTGCCCGCTAGGCCCACCCCTCTGCTCGCGCCGCGCCCAGCAACTCCCTGCCGCCGCAGTTTGGACAGGCGGCACCAGCCAAAACGTGTCTTACGCGTGGCAGCACTGACGCACTGCGTGAACCCTTCGTAAGCATTAGCGCGAGGCAGCACCAGCGCACAGCACGAGCCCTTCACATGCGTCAGCACAAGTGTTCCAGCTGCGTGCTTATCTGTACCTCAACACCGGCCAGCAGTTCAGGGCCCGCCAGCAATCAACACAATGCTAGGTGTCACGTGAACGAATTGTTTGTCGTGGCTGACGCCACACCGCGGGGCACTAGCACCACACGAACAAGACAGGCAGAGCTGAGCAGAGCTGGTTCAGAATACTGACTAAAACCCCAGCAGTCGTCCCTAGCCTCATTTTCCTGAGGGGGGCCCACGCCGCATTCAGGACTTGTATGGATCCCAGCGTATGCTCAGAGAGCGCTGCAATGCCCTGCCCACATCCAGCGTCCGCCCGCGGGCGATGCAGAACACCAAAACGAGAGATATTGTACACTTTGCGCCCGTGGCACCAGCTGCTGCCGGGCTGCACCACACGCACTCCTCAGGACCACAGAGCCTGCACAAAGATCCAGCCAATGCAGACCCCCGCCATGCAGCGCTGAGATTACGGCCAGAGGGTACTCCAGCTTGCCATGGGCAGGCACACAGTGCAGTCCCCCCCAGGCAGCGATACCCCTCTGCAGGGGTGCCTGGTCTGGGTCCACAAAACGCGCAGGCGTGGCCCTAGGAGTCCTTCTGCTTGGCTGCGCCCGGGAGGAGCCGGCGCAGCCGCCCCAAGGCGCCCACAGCGGCATCCCGCCCCGCGGCCAGGCGCGCCACCGGCAGCCGCGCTGCGAGCGGCGCCACCTTGCGCTCCACCCTGCGTGAGGCGCGCGCCCTGTCAGCCAGCCTGCACGCCGGCGGCGACTGCACCCCCCTTACGCGATGTTGCTGTGTACCAAGACTGCCGCGCGGACGCGCAGCACACCACTACAACGCACAGGCGCCAACGAGGCAGCTGCCGCATCACAGCGCGGGTGGCAGCAAAGGACAAGCCGATGACGAGCAGGACAAGCACCGGCTGCCCGCATCGCTCCCAAGAAAGGGTGCAATCCTGAAAAGAGAACCTGGTGCAGCGCGTAACACCCTTGAGAAGGACAACGTAAGGAAACCTGTCGCGGCGCGCACCAGAACGGCCCATTGTCGCTGAAGTCCTGCGCATCGCTGGAGCCCAGGCGCGCAAACACGGCGATGCCGGTCAGGAAGAAGCCGATGCTGGGCGCGAACAGCGCGAGCGGCCACGAGCCGGTGGCGTCCAGGATCGCGCCGGTGACCACCACGCCGATGATGCCGGGCACCGCGCCCGACGTGTTGGTCAGGCCGAGCAGGAAGGGCGCGTAGCGCGGCGACAGGTCGGCGTGGTTGCAGTACAGGCCGGCCAGCGAGAATGAGGCCAGGCCGAGCGCGCCGGTGATCAGCGCTGCGCGCGCGCGCGCCCACCGCTCCTCTCAGGACTCTCTATCAGGAGCGTCCTCTCTATCAACGGGACCCTCTATCAAGATTCGCCACCCCCTGGGAAGGACTCACTGTCCTCTGAGCAAGCCCCCTTGCTGGGCACCATGGAGCTGCGTTCGCCACGCACGCACAAGAGCATGGGATGGCAGCCGGAGTGCCAGAGAATGGGAGCACGGGCTGGTATGAGCACGCGCTTCCGGCCCGGCACGCTCCAGCGTGGTGTGTTCCAGCCCAAGTGCATTCCAGCGCGCCAGCCGCGCTGGAGCAGAGGCGCACCCACGGTCTGCGGGCCGTCCTCGCTGAAGGCCGCAGCAGTCAGGCACGCCGCGGGGCCCAGGAAGGCAGTTGCCTGCGCCAGCCGCCGCACGCGCGCGACCGGCCAGCCGCGCGCGATCAGCGCGTCCGCGCTTGGCCCGGCCACCGCGGTCGCCGCGATGGCCGCCACGGGCGGCAGCAGGCTCACCTGCGCGGGGCAGGGTAAGATTAGCCCTACCCTGTCAGGGCGGCGGGGCGCTGCGCAGCGCCCGCCGCCGCGCCGTGAGGCTGCACTGACACTAGATTTGATCGCACGCGTACGCGGCATAGACGGGCAGCAGAGGCATCCTAAGCGCTCAGGCAGCTCAGCAGCACCACAGCACGCCCCCACGCCACACCATCAGGCACGTCCCGCAGCGCGAATGCAGCGCGCGTCTTGGCGCCCGCGCTGGCGCCGGGCCGGGTGTGGCGGGCGGGCGGGGCGGCGCGCGCCTGCGCGGCCTGCGTGAGCGACAGCGACAGCGTGTCCGAGAAGAACGTGGGCAGCCAGGCCATCATGGTGTAGTGGAACCTGCGCGCGGCGCGGCAGCTCCTCAGTCACACACGCAGCGGCGCCGCCGGCTGCCCGTTGCGCTTGCGCTGCCGCACGCCGGGCCTCGACACCTGGCCTTGATACTTTGATGTGGACACATTCCCAAGGCTGCTCCCCATGCCTCCTTTATGCCTCCTCCATTGATCCTTGGAGCGCGAATACACTCCCAAAGCTGCTCCTCATCTCAGCTCCTGCGCTCCAAAGCCCAGCCGCCTCGTGAATTGCGGATGCCATTCGCGAATGCCACACATAGCTCAGGCCATGTTCAGGGCGCACCTGCCCTGTCTCCCCGTGCGCACGCCAAGCTTTAAACGCCCTCACAGCTCCGCACGCTACCATCAGGCGCTGCAGCGCACCTAGCTCCACGCCAGCACTCGCAACCTGTCAGGCGAGAGCGCCGACCGCGGGGCGCCCCGCAGGAAGGGGAGGGCGAGGGGCGGCCCGCGCGGCGGGCGCGCGCCAGTTGTTGCAGAAGTGCGTGTACGCGAGCGCGCGCACGGGCGTGTTGCGCAGCATCGCGCGCCAGGGCAGCGCCGCGCCGCCGCCGGCGGCCGCTGCCGCTGACCCCGCCGCTGCCGCTGCGCCGGCCGCGAGCGCGGGCGCCGCCCGCCGCGGCGGTGCTGCCTGCGAGTCCTCGCCCTCCAGCAGCGCCGCCGTGACGGGGTCTGTATCCCTGATGCCGCCCATCATGGCCTCCCAGCCCGCCGCCCACACCAGGCCGCCCGCGCCAAACATGTAGAAAACCTGTGCGCGTTGCTTATAGCGTTAGCATTGCCTTACCCTACCTTACGGCCAAAGGAGTCTTCAAGGGCTGCACAACTCGCCCTGCGCCGCGCTTACAGCGCTGCTGCCTCCCAGGCCGTGTCCGACACGCCGGTGACAACCAGCCTTCGCCCCGCAACACAGGCAAGCCCAGCGCACGCCGCGCCGCTCGTGTATACAACGCAAGCATGTGCGTGCGTGATCAGCCGCCCTCAGCATGTGTAGGGTACGCGCAGGTATCGTCCAGCTGGGCGCGCGGCGCGCGCGCACCGTCTGCCAGCCGAAGCGGTCGATGAGCACTGGCGCAACCAGCAGGCCCAGCAGCGAGCCGACGTGCAGGCCGCCGAAGATGAACGAGATCGCGCGCGAGCGCTCCTCCGGCGCGATAACGCGCGCGACCATGTCCGTCGCCGCAGACGGCGCCACGCCCTCGCCCAGGCCCACTGCCGCCCGCACGCCCAGCAGCCCTGGCGCGCGCGAGGCACAGATTAGACAAGGCTGCAGCGCCCCTGGCGGCCAACCAGGCGTCGAGCCGGGCAGCGCCTCGTCGCTCAGGCCCGCCAGGCCCCGCCGCCGTGCGTGCATTTGGCAAGGCCCTGTCCGCACTGTGAGCTTCACGAAAGCACACACACGCAGCGAATACGCGCCGCAATCAGCCTGGAGGGACCGGTAGACTGAGTTCATGCAGATACCTTTACACAACTAATCGACTCCCTTCAGCCAGGCCCCGGGGATCAGTCTCCATATGCAGCTGAGCCACAGCGAGGCTACTCTGGTACTTACGAGCTCATACAGAACCTGGCGCACACCTGGCGCACACCTAAACAACGTGTATTGCTCGGCAGCCGACCGCACCTGGCATGGTGCCAGCCAGCAGCGGCACGGCGGCAGTGGCGGCAGACCACAGGCCGACGCCAAAGGGCAACACGCGCCGGCCGCCCTTGCGGCTGGTCACGTAGCCGCCAGGGATCTGCGTCAGCATGTATCCTGCGCGGCCGGACGCGCGCATCGCGTCAGCGCCACGACCCCCCACACGCGCCCTCAAGACTGCTCCGGCGCAGCGTGCGCTATTCTGCATCCGTCCAAGGTGCCCCTGTCGGGCGCAAATTTTTCATGCCGGCTACAGCGACGCATGCAGTGCAGTCGGCATACTCATACGCCTTGGAGGCTAAGAGGCTGTTGTTCAGCAGCGCAAGGCCAGGCGCCGCTTCACTGCACGCGCAGCGGCGCGGCGGGCTGCGGGGGCACGCCGTAGAAGAACGAGCTCTGCACCAGGCCCGCCACCGTCGGGCTCCAGCCAAAGTCCTGGGCCATGGGGATGATGGCCACGCTGATGTTCACCTTGTCCTGCGCCCCGCAGGCCAGGCGTCGCCCCACAGGCCAGATGCGCGCACCAGCCTGGTGTTGAGCAGCTGACATCAGGCAGAGCTCCACACGGGAGCAGCCCGGCCCCCACCCCGACCTGTGAATCCTTTGCACGCAGGCATCAGCGTCTCGCGCGGGAGGCCAGGTGTCCCTGCAGGAACCTTCGCTGGGGGGTGGCATGCGCGGGCGCCTCCGCCTCCCTTGCGACCACGCTGACCGGCGCGCCCGCGCCGCTGTGCAGCCCTGAAGGCGGGCCGCACCATGTTGCAGAGCACGAACGCCGCGGACGTCGCGATCACCATCTTATACCGCGACTCCAGCCGCTCCCACGGCCCCAGCAGCCGCTCCATGGCGCGGCTGCGGCGCCGCCACTCCAGGCCGGCGCGCTCCGGCAGCGCGGTCGTGCCGATGTTGTCGTAGTGCAGCGCGGGGGGCCGCGCGGCCTCGTTGCCGGGCCGCAGCTCGTGCGCCCAGGCGCTCTCGCTGCGCTCGCGCCGCTGCGGCGACAGGCCGGCGACCCGCGTCGGCGCGCGCGGCTGCCGGCGCGCGCGCCCGGGCTTCCCGGCCAGCGCACAGATGCGCGCGGGCGCGCGCAGCGCCCGCGCGCCCGCGGCGGCCCGCGGCGCGCCCGCCGGCGCGGCCGGCAGAGGCATGCTGGCGCGCGGCGCGCGGCCCGCGGCGCAGCGCCTCAGGGCCGGCGGGTGGTGGCGCTGGGGGCCAGGGGTTGCTGGGGTGCGCGGAGACTCCTGGGTGCTCGTCTGGGTGCTGGAGCGTGCCTGTGACGACAGTTGTAATACTATCGAGGGCGATTGATGAGCGAGAGTCTGAAGGACCCTGTAGGTCTGGAACTTGGAATTTGGGGCCACCGGGGGGCGACATAGCAACGACAATCTAGAGCAACACACGCGTTTTTGCGATATCTGTGCAGCATCTGTGAGCTTCACGCCCTTAAGCAGCCACAGGTGGCAAACAGGGATGCACTTCATGGCATGCATGTCCACTGCCCTGAACATCATGCGGACTCCGTGCGGGGCTGGACACCCCAAGCGGCCCTTGGTGCCTGGTACAGCCCACAACGTCACCGCCAAGGCTGCAGAGCCGCACAGGCAACGGCACCGCTCACCATCCGTTTGACCGGCTCCCGACCAGGGCAGGGTGCCCGACCCTACTCTTCCCTCTCTCGCCCAGCGTCCATCGCCTCCAGCCGGCCGACAAGCGCGCTGCACAGGCCGTGCAGCGCACGAACTTCCTGCAGACCCACAGGCCTGCTCCAGTGGTCATGCCCACACGCGGTCAAACATGCACCCTCGCCATGCAGGGTATGCTCTCGCAACTGCATAGCGAGGTAGAACGCGCTTAAAAGCGCATGCACACCACACACGCAAGCGCATGGCACAGGACACCCCACACACGAGCGCATGGCCCTAACCCTAACCTTCAGGGCCCGCACGGCGGCGGGGCGGCCAGCCGCGGGTTAGGCAACCAGGCCACAGCCACGGTTGTGCAGCAAGACGGCCTGAGCTCTGCCTCCTCTGGAGCGCGCGCGGGCCGCACGCAGCGTCCGGCTCTCAGGGCACGCATCTACCCCCGGTCACGCAGTCACGCAGTGAGTACCCAGCACACATGACTCGCCCCACCCTGAGCTGCTTGCGCGCGCCTGCGTGGTGGCCTCCGCGCGCGTCAGCAGCGCGCGCAGGTGCCCCGCGGTGCGCAGCTTGCGCGCGTGCGCGCCGCCGCCGACCGACTCCGCGCCCCTGCCGGCATAGGGTCAGGGTTAGGGGACGCCGCCCCCCTGTAAGCGCCCTGCGAACCTCATGCATGCCCGGCCACTGCGCAGGCCTGCAAGAGGGATCAAGAGGGCGCTGCTTCCTGGTGTATCACCCGCTAATTGCTGCACGTTACAGCGCCTTCTTGCAGTCGTGCAGGGCGCGGCCGGCAGGCAGCACGACATCGTCGAGGAGGGCAGCCGCGCCAGGGCGCGCACTCCAGGCCTGCCAGCGCGGCCACGCTCGCAAAGCGCTGCACGAGGCGGTCGACCTCGGCCGCGGCCGCCGGCCTGAGCGCCGGCCGGCCCCGCAGCGCCGCGAGGCGCTCTGCTCGCGCGCGTGCAGCGCATGGTCAGGCGCAGGTCAGAGGGGCCGCGCGCGCAGCCGCCTCCGGATAGGGTGAGGGTAGGGCGAGGCGCCCACTGCAGTGACGCGTCTGCAAGCAGGTGTGCGCGGTGCCGGACCCACAGCGGCCTGTGGGGCTCAGGCCCAGCCTGCCCAGAGCGGTGCGCTCTCTCGACAGTCAGCATGCATGGTCCCTGCGGGGCCAGCTGGCATGCACATGCGCCGCAGCGGGCGCGCTCTCCGCACCGTCCACCTCCACGACGCCCGTCGTCGCGCCGCCACCCGCGCTCAGCCGCAGCTCGAACAGCTGCGCCAGCACGACCGCGGCCGCGTGCGACAGGTTCATGCTGGGCTGCGCGCGGCCGGTCGGGATCGCGCAGCAGTGCGCGCACAGCGCCAGCTCCGCGTCCTGCGCGCCGGCCCGGGGGCTGGGCAGGCCGGCCGTGCGAGCATGCGGGGTATGCAATGCGTGTGTGTAATGTTCACCAACCCCGCCTGCGCCAGCTCCGCATCCTGAGGGGCTGCTGGTGCTCCCCAGAGAGTCTCCCTACCCTACCGTATCCACGGACATCATGCAATGGGGCCTGGGCACACTGCCTACCTCGGTCGGCTCCTCGGCCTGCGCGCTGTCTAAGGCAGATGATGCTGCATGCCGAGCATGCAGCAGCAGCCACTTGCGTATAGGCCAGCGTGCGCGCCTGCAGCCCGGACTCCTCGCGCCCAAACACGAGCGCCAGGCGCGCCGGCGGGAGCGCGCCGCCGCCGGTCCCTCCCGTGCCGGCGCCCGCAGCGCTCGCCAGCCCAGGGCTGTGTGCCGCATCATTGCCAGCAGAGAGGCCGGCAACGACGGCCTTCGCAGGCGCTGGCTCCGCAGCACGCGCCAGGCCCGGGCTAGCGGCAGAGCTGCTGGCGGCATGCGCAGCGGCAGCACCGTCGTCATAGTCCCGCTCAAGAGCGCGCGGCAGCAGGTATGCGGGGTGCGCCTCGGCGAAGCGGCGCAGGCTGCTGTGCACGCGGCGCACGCTGCCGGCGCGGCGCGTGAAGCCGACGCTGCCGGCGCAGGCGGCGAGCGCCTCCTGCAGCGTGGCCACCTCTGTGGCGCGCTCGAGCGCGCTCGCTCCCAGGGCTATCTGCGCGACGAACCCGTCAGCAAGCAGGTGCCTGTTATGTGTTGGCTTGATATGGACGAGACATCAGTACACACACACAGTACACCTCTGTCCTGTTCTGCAAAGAGTACGCGCAGCGCTCTTGAGCGCTGATGGGAAGCGGTTACCTTTTCAGACTCTGAGCACCGCACAATGCACCGTGGAGCCACCACCCACAGGTCGTCAGTCTGCGAGCGGCCACTCCGCAGCAGTCAGTGTCGGATAGCAGTGCAAAGCACACAGACTTACAAGGCGGCAGGCTGGCGAGCGTGCCTCGAAGCAGGCCATGCCTCTTGCTACTGCGCCAACGTTGGCAGCATGCTTGGGCGAGACAACCACCACTCTGACATCTCTCAGCAGCAGCGGCGGCTGTGGGTACGCTTGGCTGCACGTTATGACACCCCAGTGTGAGCGGCGCGTGGCTCCGCCCTGCACGTGGAGAACAAGTCGCATGGACAGTGAAGGCAGTCACCACAGGAGTCTTAGTTGCAGCAAGAGGACAACTGTGCGCGCGACTGACTCTGTCTCTGTGCGCTGTAAATTGTAAAGTATGTCCAGGGCCTGGTCTTGCCCATAAATTTTCAGGCACATGGACGCAGTAGCACAGCATGCGCAGCATGCAAAGAGGCTGCTCCTTCAAACCAGGCTATGCAAAAGACATGCTCATCACTTCGCAGCACTTCAAGCTGATATGGCACGCGACAGCACCGGCACGCTTCACTGCACCATGCTAAGAGTCACAGTTCCTGCCATGTTGTCCCTGTTGGCTATGCGCGCTCGCTTCCGCGGCAGCAGCACGCCCAGTGGCACTCTCTGTCAGCGCGCTTTGCCGCGCCCCGCATCTGCCATGATGTACACAATCTGGACCTGCCTACCCGGGCTTCTTGCCAGCGTGCCGCTGCAGCAGCATGATGCCCTGCTGCCGCCATTGCTCCGCATGCCCCATAGCTACTATGCGAGATTCCGCATGCCATAGCCCAGGCCCCAAGCTCTCCGCACGCTGACAGCTGCAGCCGCGCCCTGCGCAGCTGCACTGGGGCCTGCCTCACGCTTACCACCGCGGTGTGCGCACACCAGGCTCAGGCCGCCCTGAGCTCGGCGCCCGTGGTGTGCTGCAGCAGCGTCACGCACTGCTGCTGCCACGCCTCGCCGCGCTCGGGCTGCCGCAGGAGCCGGCGCAGGGCTGCGTGCAGGGCGGCCGCTGCCAGGCCTGCGCAGCAGCGGGCTGCTCTCAGCACGTGCCGCGGGCGTAATGGGGAGGCGACGCGCACCCTCACCGCCGCAGCGCTGTCACATCAGAACAGACTCGGCACCAAGCCTGGGTGGGACAACTCGGGGGCATGCAGGAGCGGGGTGCGCAGAAAGCGCGTCTCTGGCGACGTGCACGCGCTCGGGACACGCATGCTGACAGGGGCGGCGGCAGCCCGGAGGCGCGCGGGAGCTTTGGCAGAGCGGGGCGCACAGGAGAAGCAGAGCGCGGCCAGCGCGGCGATGGCCAGGGCCCGCTGCGCGCCGATGTCGGCGCCCGCAAAGGCCGCCGCGCCGCGCGCAGGCCCGCCCGCGACGTCGCCGATCGCGATCGCCTCGCGTGCGCCCTCCTGCGGCGTGCACAGCGGACGTGAGCAGCAAAGCGGCGTGCAAGGGCTTGCACAGACGCGCGCCGTGCGGGCAGCGTGAGCACACTGGGCGGCCAATATGGCGCTAACAGGTGGTCCATGACCCACAGCGTGAGTCTGGAGATGGGGAGGCAGCCGGATGCTGAGCACCCAGCTATGCCTTTCATGGCCCACAGTGCATGCAGAGGCCCTGATCTGACCCCCAGGGCATGCAAGTCTGCGCACGCAGCGGGCGGGGGCGCGCCGGCGCCGCTCCAGCAGGCATGCGCAGCTGCGCAGCCGCGGCGGCCAGCGGGCTCCTGTTTACCACCGCGGCTGGGCGCGTGTCGGGCTCAGCCAGCGGCCCCGCTCCTGCCGCCGGCCTGCCGCCCGCCTGAGCATCCCCTGCGGCAGGCATGCTGCCGGCGGGCGCCCCCTCGCCGCCCCCAGGCGACCCTCCCCACACCAGGCGCCCGTGCTCAGCCTCCCCCGCCAGCTTCCTCTGTCGCGCGCAGGGGACGCCCGGGGCTCTTTCAGCAAAGCCCTAGCCGTGCATGGGAGTGTGGGTGTGTGTAAAGCGCTGCATATTTAGCACCTTAGAGGTCGTGCTTTTCGGCCCTGCTTTGAGATGTGCTGTTTCGCCGCGCTCTGAGCAGATGCGGTTGGGTCCTCGAGGGGCGTGGATTGATCAGGCAAGTCCAGCGCTTGTACCAGCGTGGTACATGAGTATGTTACGAGAGCCCCACACATGCATTGGCGTGCCTGGCGAGGGCATGCAGCACCTGTGGCGCGAAACGAGCTCTGGTGGCAGTGCCAGTGGGCTGCGGAGGTGCGACCGTGGGGTTAAGGCGCATGGGGGCCGGCCCACCTGCGCAACGCGACTCCTGGCGTGCGCCGCCAGCGGCGCGACCGCCGCCAGCAGGGCGTCCACCGCCCCGGACCGCGCGAGAGCGCCGGGCGCAGCCACAGCCAGCCGCGCGCTGCGCAGGCCGCCGCCGCCCTCGCCGGCGATGTCAAAGCCAAACCCCGTAGGACCCGCCGCGGCCGCCACGCCCCGCGCTCCCTGCTGGCTGTCGGCGGCGGGCCGCCATGCCTCGGCCGACACCCGCGCCGCGTCGCGCTTATGGGCGTATGCCAGCGCTGCCTCCCTGCCGCCCTCTGCCGCGGCTGGGCCGAGGCCGGTCCGCGCAGGGTCGGCGCGCTCATCCCTGCGCACCTTGACCGCGAGCTTGACCTTGGCCCCGCCTGTATGTACGCCCGGCCCCCCGCTGCCGCTCCCCGCCTGCCCTGCAGCAGCCCCGGAAGCCTCTGCGCCATGCGCCGGCACCGCCAGCAGCCGCCGCGCGCCGGGCGCCAGCTTGGTCTGGGCCTCAGGCGGCAGCGCGGGCCCGGCCCGCGCGGCCGTCTGACCTCGCCCAGGATTTGGCGACCTGGCCGCGATGGACGCCGCCAGCGCGGCCTCCCAGTCGCCCAGCGGCCGCGTCTGCGCGGGCATGCGCTCCAGGCCGAGGCCCGTGCTGGGCTTCCACCCGCTCGCGGCCTGCCGCGCGTCGGCCACCGCGGCCGCGTACGCGGCCGGCCCAGCAGGGCCGCCGCCGTATGGAACAGGCCCCTGGGTTGCCTGGGTCTGGTCCGCAGCCTCCGCGCCGCCGCCTGTGGCCAGGCTGCGCACGGGCTCTGCGCTGAAGCTGGCCACGGGCAGGGCCGGGCCCGACGCGCTCAGATCGGGGCCGGCACTGGCGCCGCCGGCGGGGGCGCTGGCAAGCGAGGCCGCGCTGTCGGGCAGGCCGCCGTCCGGCTGCCGCGCGCTGCCGGGCTGCCCGCCCTTGGCTTGCCGCTGCAGGCCTATGCCATAGGTCTGCATCGCACGCACGCCGCGCTCCTCCACGGTCGCATTGTATAATGCGCTTGCGCGCGCCGCATCCGCCGCAGACCAGCGGACTCGCACGCCAGCGCTTTCCGACGACGTGCCGCGCTCAGTCGACGTCCCGGCTGCGGGACTTGGGCCTGGTGCTGGGGCGAGGCCGCCATGGACGGCTGAAGCTGCCGCGCCTGCGCATCCGGCGCCTGTGGTGGTGCCAACTGTGCCAGGGTGCTACAGGCGTAGATGCACAGCGCATACGGCGGGGCACGCACCGCAGAGGCAGGCAGCTGCCAGGGCAACCAGGCAGCGCCGCCACAGCGACGTCATCCGGCGTGCGCTGTCAGCCCTGACAGCGCCTGCGCGCCGGGTTTGAGCTTGGGTTACCAATGCACAAGTGAAAACAGGAAGTTTTTGTGTGCACAGTACGAAGCTCGCCTTTGCCCAGCAGCAAGACTTGTTATATGATGAAGGCACAATCGAGCTTGCGCAGGCCATGGCAGCGTACCAGGTTATTGGCAGCGTCTGCCAGGCGCGACAGGGCTCAACCTCGCCCGCACTTGAGAAGCTACAGAGCACCCTGGTTAAGCGCTGTGGATTGCTGAACACGCGCGGCAGCGCCACCGCCACCACAGTTGCCGCGCAAAAGCCAGCAGCAGACCTGAAATTTGAACATTTCTCCTCTGCCAAGTTAGGCTGGACATATGACACAGCCCCAGGTGGCTCCCAGTACGTTTGTCTGTTACAGTCCCTCACAGTACGTGGAGAGGCCGCCCGCCCATGCAGGCACTGCGGCGCAGCGAGTGCAGGGGCCTGGCCAGGCTGCTGCGCGCCTTCACGAGCATACCTATCATCGACGTATCCGGTCTGCTGGTGCATGGGGTGCGCCTGCACCTGCTGCGAGTTTAGAAACTCAAAGAGCAAGACGCAGTTCACTGATGCTGCAGACATGACCACCCCCTTTATTGCTCTCCTTCAGAGCAGAGGTAGCGACAGGACAGGTTCTAGTTGCCGTGGAGGCACTGGTGCAGTGACTGGCTCTCAACACTGTTACGAACAGGCATCGGACGCCAAAGCAGCGGCCGCGGAGCAGTTGCACAGGGCGTGCCTGGAGACTGGCTTCTTCTATGTGAAGAACCATGGTGCGTTGCGGTGCTAAGAGACTCTGCAGTGTGACTGGTTTTCTATACCAGGCAGTGCGTCGCAGTCATAGCTCCCTTTCATAGACAGACTGTTTGACGCTGCCGCAGGCATCCCGGACAGCGAGTGCGCTGACGTTCTAGAGCAGGCCCGGCGCTGGTTTGCTCTGCCGGCGCGCTCTGGCTCTCTGCCTTGCAGCTGACGTGATCAGTGTGAACCGGCGTTCTGCTTTCAGATCGGAGTGCAGCTTGTTGAGCTGGTGAGCGTGGTGCAGGAGAGCGTGAAGCAGCAGATAGCGCTCTCGCCGCGCGCACACTTCCGGGGTTACCAGCAGCTCGGCGACAATGTCACGCGGTATGATGGCGGCTTTGCACGGGTGCGCTCCTGACAGGTATGGTGCACCAATGCTGTCTCAAGCTTTGGAAGGCACAAGGTGGTAATGCTGCCTCGTTGGCAGGCATTGACGAGCCTGCTGCAGTGACACAGAAGACCAGGCGCAATATCATGTGCATGGAGATCCTAGGTTCATATGCATGCCGCCCCTGCAGGACTGGCACGAGGCCATCGACCTGTACAGGGAGGAGAGCGCGGATGCATGCGCGGTGCGGCGCCTGTCCTCACCTCCAGAGAAGGCTGACATCACCGCGTACGCAGGTTCCTTGCCAGTACTGTCACCGTTGGGCATCGTATGTCTGGCCATTTGCACACGCAAAGCTCAGCTGCAGTAGTAGTTGTAGTTCATTCAACAAGGCCATGGAGGTCTGCTTACAGGGCGTGGCAGGCATGCATGCGTCAGCAGAAACCTTCACTGTGCAGGCGCGGGGAGACCCCTACAGCCCACTGCATGGCGGCAACCAGTGGCCGTCGCAGCTGCCGGCGTTTGAGGCCGCGCTGCGGCGGCACGTGGCCAGCTGCCTGAGGCTTGGACAGGCTCTAATGCGAGGTGCGCGAGGCGTGTGACGCCACGCATGGCTTCCCTGAACTCGCCGTTGATAGCCTGCGCAAGCCTCCCTGATGCGTCAGCAGCAGCCCATGGCACAGTCACGCGGCGGCGGACACAGGCCCTGCCCGCCGGCTGCTGGAGTACGAGGGCTGCCGCGGGGCTGCAGGCATTGCGCTTGGCCTGGGACATGAGGAGGCGACCTTCGAGGCCGCAGCCGCGGGCGGCACGACGGGCGCGAGCAGCTACTGGACCGCGCGCGTCATCTTCTACCCGCCGCTCCCGCAGGTGCGGCCTGACGCTCTGCCAGGGTTAGGTAGGGCATAGGGAAGGCCTGTGCCTCGCCTCGTGGGGCGTGGTTGTAGGTCCGGGGCGGCGTTGCTGAAGCACCGTGCGACAGGGAGGCGGCGTGCCTGGTGCCACACCAGAATAACCTAGCTCTGTCGGCGGGGCTCTCATGGCCCCTGCATGTGTGGGCAGGCCGCCGCGCCGGATCTTGCGGACAGGGCGGTGCCGGCCGGCGAGGGCGCCGCGCGGGCGGCGCGCGGCCGCGAGGTGGAGCGCTCGGTGCAGCTATCGTGCGGCGAGCACACCGACTACGGCCTGCTTACGCTGGTCAACCAGGAGCCGGGGGTGTCGGCGCTGCAGGTGCGTGTAAGCAGGTGCACCAATGTGCCACCCGTGTTCTCATGGTGTGCCCGTGCTGTCTGTGCTTAATCCATCTGAGCTTGACATCTGAGCTTTGACCGCTGCTTTCGCTGCATTGATTGATCACCATCAGTGGCTAGCACCCACCCCCAGCCCCGTACAGTACAGCACAGCATGTGCTTTATAGCGAATGTGTGCATGATGGGCCTGTCACTCGCTCAGGAGGACCTGCCTTTGGTGCACAGACCAGCGGTCATAGCAGCCAGCATGCAGTGCATCTTCAGCACGTTGCTCACCTAGAGCGTGCACACCGCGCAGGTGAAAAATGCGGCCGGGCAGTGGGTGGCCGCGGACCCCATCCCCGGGACGCTGGTGTGCAACATCGGCGACATGCTGCGCGTGTGGACGCATGGGCTGTACCAGGTGCGTTCCGCGGTCAGCGAGCCCCATCAGGCTAGAGCCTCGCCAAGCTCCAGCTCATGCGTTACATTCAATGGTCTGCAAGCTCGGCATCCATGGTTCCTTGCTGGGCTACCACCACTCAAAGGACGCGGTCATCGCTGCAGGTATGACTGCAAGCGCATGCACTCAAGCATGGTGGGCCGTTGCCTGGACTCCCGCGAGCCCGTCAGCACAAACGTGTGAAAGTGCCGCCATGAGCTGGCATGCAGCCTGCATCACTGCGGCCACTCGCTGTGCTGGTCACGTAGCCCTGCAACATTCATGCTGGGTGCAAAGTCTGTCGACTTCTGTGCAGCTTCGGCTGACTGGGCATGCCCCGCGCCGCAGCCGACCGCACACCGGGTGATCAACGCGGACCCCAGCCGCTCGCGCGTGAGCCTGCCGTTCTTCTACGAGCCGGCGTTTGAGGCGGTCGTGGCGCCGCTGCCGCAGCTGGCGGGCGCGTCGCCAGGGGGTGCGGCGCGGGGCCTGAAGCCCGTTCGCTACGGACGCCACCTGGAGAGCAAGGTGCTGTCCAACTTTGAGCTGGAACCCGATGTCGCCGCAGCGGTGTAGGGCTCTGTCTGTGGTGGGACATGTATGTGTACATCGTGTAGAACAAACGTGTGTTTTCAATCTGCGAAGCCCCAGCAGTGCGGCTTGCCTGTGTCATCATGCAACTCCTGTGCGCGCGCCGTCTGTGCGCGCTGTTGTGCCTCGATGATCTATTTCACAGCGCGCTGTCTGCTCAGGCTCGCCCTTTGCTCATGCACAACAAAGCCTTAACCGTGCGCTGATCACTACGTGTTCTCTCTGCTTCGCAGTGTAGTGTAGGTCGCAAAATGGTGATCAAAGTGGGCTAGATATTGGCCAAAAACAAGCCGTGCAAGCATACAAGCACACGCATATAGAGTGCACCGCCGCCGTTGTCTTTACGCAAAACTGGCTGCAGAGGTACCATATGTTATACATGGCACGGCGGTCATTGCTTGTGCGCCTCACCATGCACCGCCATGCGCTTGCAGTAGTGCACAGCAAGCAGACTGCAACCGCCCTGCTGGCTACTTGAGGCTGCACGCGCATGCGTGACAAACCGGCGCGCTGCCTGACCCTGGGAACCTCTGACAGCGCCCGTTGCATGAGCGAGCATTGTGCGCTGCCGAGGGTCGGCCCCAAGCAATCTGCGAGCAGCGCGGCCCTATGCCACGGGTGCAGCGCGGCCCTCCTTGGCGCCTGCTCGTGCGCCGTCGCGCCGCTTTGGTCGGGGCCTGTTCCCAACCTTCCTCCGGCCTGCACGACAGCTATCGGATCAGCCGCACGTGCAGACAGCAGCTCGCGCAGGCATAAGCCACCGCATGGCAGATGTGCATGCCGATGTCAAGCAAACAACGAGGAGCGCATGCGCGCCCTGGCCACCCGCCGCAGTGCGGGCGCGGCAGTCGCTGCTGAGCCTGGCTGCCAAATTTTCCGTTAAAAGAAAATGTGTTCCCTGCTGCACTAAGCTTCCCACACAAACAGGCGCACTGGCAAGCCCGCAGCCATATCTGCACACCGGCGACCGAGCAGCGCCTGCGCACCCTTGCCGGGCTTCCCGGCCGCAGGCGCGGCGGTGGGCCGCTGGGCGCCCGGGCCGCCGCCGAGCACGGCACTGCCGCGCTCCCGCCGCTTCGCCGTTTTCGCGCCACCCGCCTGCTTGCCCGGCCGTGCCTGCCACGGCAGCGGCCAGCAGCTCAGTGGCTGCTACACGGCTGTTATTCATTCGTTCACTCTTTCAGTGCATAGGGGGCCGGCCAGTCGGCATCGCATGTGTCTGCCAATAGAGCGCGGAACGCCGAGCTGCCTTCCCAGACGCCAGAGGCGAGCGCCTGGCCCGCTCATGCAATACTGGCCAAGCAAATCACTTTCACACAAGTCTGATATACAGCAGTGTATCTGCTGCAAAGAGCAGAGCAGCGCGTGCCTTGACAGCCGCAGCGGGCGGGGCGGGCTTCTGGCCGCGCTTCTTGGCCAGCAGCTGCTGCCGCGCGCCCGCCTGGCGGTGCGCCGCGTCGCCGCGCAGCTCGAGCAGGCGCGTGAAGCGCGCGTCCAGCGTCCTCGCCTTCGGCGGCGCCGCCCTGCCTGGCGGCAGCGCGAGCACCTTGCGCTTGCCGACCTTGGAGCCCGGGCGGGAGCGGCCCGCCATTTGCTCTGATGCTGAGCTCCCTTTGCCTGGTCAACGTCCGGTCAACCAGACTGCTCAGGGCTAGCAAGCGGGACAGGTGTCGCCCTCCTGCACTAGCTGTGCATGCCCAGACGCATGCTAGCACTTATAGGTGTGGCAGGGACACGACCGTCCACGCACAGCAGGAGACTTCACTGGACGTTGTGCGTAGCAGAGTGCGCAAAAGCAATGTGTGTGAAGCCTGAGCATGGCTGTGTCCCAAACCTGCAGGGCCTGAGCTTGGCTGTCTGAGCAGAAGCTGGCCATGGCTGATGAAGGCTGTACCGTCTAACTATTTCTAACTGTAACCCACACAGAAGGTGAAGCTTTGGCTTCGAGTCCTTAGTACCTGGCCAATGTCTGCTCAACATGCTTATGTATCTACAAGTCGGTCTGCACATATGTGCTCCTCTGTGGCGCCGGGCCCAAAGGCCTCCAGCGTGCGCGTGGCCAGCCCCATCAGGTCGCAGAGCGACCCGACCGCGGCGCGCAACGTGCGCGCATCCGCGGCCGTGAAGGATCTGCACGCATGCCGCACGCACAGTCACGCGTGATGTCCAGGGCAGGCTTCCAGGCTGACTCAGCTGGGCCCGGGACAGGAACCAAGGGGCGCACATGAGCAGGTCGGCCCCGTCGGTGCCCAGCCGCCTCGTGACCTGCTCTGGCCGCAGCTGCGCCGACGCACCGGCACAGGTCAAGCCGGCAGAGTTAACTATCTGCTTTGGAAAAACAGACAACAGAATGTTAATGCGCGCACCTCGCGGTCTACGTCGAGCGACCGGCACACAATTTCAGCCTCCTCTGCTGTTGGATACGTGACGCGCGCCTCGCTGCACGACAGCAGCGACGTATGAGCGCCAGGCTTGCACGCCAGGCTTGTGCAGCGGCAGCGGGGCGCGCACAAGGTGAAGGGCTGCGGCAGGCTGCCTGGCTGCGCCGCCGCGCGCTCTGCCCGTGCCAGGCCGTCAAAGCGGGGGCAGGCAGCGTCATGTGTTGTGCCCGGCACGCCTGTGCAGCGAGACCACAGTCACTATGTATTCGAGCGTGCCTCTGCGCGCACATGCTCGCCGACCTGAGGGGAGCACAGCGAACACCAATGGCTAACACGCACCTGCTGCTGTCTGGGTCCCCATCACACTGTGAAGGTGCTGCACTCGGAGGACAATGTGCGTGTTATACGCTTGTTATAAGTCAGCCTGCCTGGGCTTCCAGGGAGCTCCCTCTCGAGCTCAGAGAGCAACCCTAGCAGTGGTTGGGAGGTAGTGCACACGCATCCGAGACACTGCCGCAGAGCAGCCCCCCTGCTGTGTATACTACCCTCAGCTCTGGTCCAGGGCGCATATCTTGGGCAGAGGTGTTGTGCGTGTGCGCCAGTGCTCGCGTGCAGTACTTGCCACTGCAGTGGGCAGTCGCATACACTGCGGCGCACCGCAATCACAGGCGCAGGGGGCGCTGCTGGCGGGTCGCGTGCTTGGCGCTCGTTGATTGGCCTAGGAGGCGGGCTCGGCCCTGCGCGGGCGGGCCGCATGGCGGCAGTCTGAGCCGTACTGGCGCACGGACCCCTCAAAACTGCCTGGCCCGCACCCAGCGAGCCTTGCGGCAATGCGGTGTGCTCCTGTGGAGAGCACGCGCGTGCAATGCGCCTGACGCGCCGCGGCTGGGCGCTGCCGGCGGGAGTGTGGCGACTTGCTGCGGCGCTGCTGCTAGCATGCTGCGCCGGGGAGCGGGCGCGGGCGCAGTTTGTGGGCATCGACTTCAATAGCCCGGCGCGGCTCGTGTTTGGCGCGACGCAGCTGGCGGAGGCGCTGCTCGACCAGTCCGTGAGCAAGGTGGTCATCCATGGTGCGCCACAACTGTGCCCGACTGCCGCGGCGTCCCCGCCGGCCTGCGCTCGGCGCGCCTGGCTACACATAGGCGCAACCCCGGTGCAGTGCACTTGTAGAGGCGTCCGCGTTGCTGCTGCTGCTGCTGCTGCATCTGCAGCTGCATGAGTTCTGGCAGAGGGCAGAGGCACCTCGCGGCCAAACAAGCAAACTGCGTCTCCACTTGCAAGGCCTGAGCCCGGGCTCGCTGAGCCCGCCTGGCCGGCGCCGCGCAGGCACCATCACGCTGACGCCCGCGACATGGAAGGCGCCGAGCGGGACCGTCATCTTCTCCAACCGCCGCGTGATGCTCGAGGGCGGTGCGCCGCCCGGCCGCCATGTCCTGCACTGTCGGCGCCTCTGCACCTGCCGGTGCCTGTGCACCTGACACGCGAGCTTGGTTGTGCATAGCCCATTGCCTGCGCTGTGGCCCCCGCTCGCAGTGCTTCTGGCGCGTGCGCGCCCTGCTGCAAGAGCACCAGCATGCAGAGTGCCAGGATCCGCTCAGTGTCTGCATGTGCTCGCAGCCAGCGCAGCAGAGACTAGGCCCCCCTGGTGTTCGCCAAAGCCTGGCAAGCTGAACAGGGCGCCCACAAGAAATGAATTAACATGTGCATTAATGTGAACGCACATTCGCGGCGCAGACGGCGACGTGCCGGCGGTGCTGAACTTTGGGCAGATGACGAGCGTGATGCTGGTGCGGCGCCCCGCCGTGCTGGCAGGCCTATGTAAGGGGCGTTGCTAGCGGGCGCTGGGCGCGGGCCAGTTTTCCTTCGCTGCCATGACAGAGCTTAACCCTTCTGCGCTGTTGTCTGCTGAGTGCTTGAAGAAGGAGGTACTCCTCTCCTTGCGACGCATTTGGTCGGTGGTCCTGGCTGGTTTCGCAGGCACAGTGGGCTCATGTCTCCGGGTCTGTTGTTGTCAGGACGAGCGCGCCCGCTGCGCTTGTGAGGCATGGCCGTGCGCAGGGTTTACCTTGGTGGTTGCAGCCCGCAGCTCACAGGCTCGGCCCTGCCGTGCAGGTGGGTAATGGCTCGGCGGTGGGCTTCGCCAACATGACGCTGCGCAACTCCGCCTCGCGCCACATTGCCGCGCCTGACTGGCAGACGCGCTACCAGATCGCCGGCCTGGGCCCTTGGCCCAGTATCATCGTGCAGCCCGGCGCCGCTGTGCGCCCGCGCGCCCGCGCCCACGCTGTCGTGCCCTGGCGTGAGGTGTTTTGCGTATGAGGAGTAAATCTGTCACACAGCGGCGTCCCCAGGTTGCCAGTGCTTCTGTGGGGACTGCTTGCCCGCAGCCTGGCCTCGTGCAGAGAGCAGGGGCGGGCCTCTGGGAGCGGCTGGTTCTGTTTTACATGGCCTGGGCTTGGCATGCGTCTGCATTGCCCAAGCAAAAACCACTCCCCGCCGGATGCGGTCGCCGAGCACGCGGGCCTTTAACAAAGCACACACGTTGGAGGCTGTCCGCAGGGGGAGAGGCAGGCTCTGCCGTCGGCTGCGGGCTTTGACGGGCGCTGCGTGCGCGCGCGCGCAGCTCACGTTCAACAATACGCTGACCTACTACTACTCCGAGGACGCGTGGATGGGATGCAAGTTCTTCCAAGACACGGTGCGCGCCTCCACAGCTGGCGTGCAAGATTTTCCAGACGCGCGGGTGGGGTAGGGTACATGGTTTGGTTATTCATGGAAGGCGTGCAAGTTTACCAGGACACGGCTGCCGAGGCGGCGGGGGACGTCGCTGGGAAGCGGCGGGGCCGCCACCCGGCAGCGCCCTGCAGGCCATGTACGCAGACGCGGGCCCTGCGCACGCCGGCGCTCGCGCGCGCCCGGCGCGGCGCGCCCGCGCGCCGCTGACTGCCGCGGCGCGCGCGCGCCAGGTGTCCTTCGAGCTGCAGCAGGCGGGGTACGGGCAGGACGTGCAGAGGATCGGCACGGACACGCTGCTGCTGCAGGGCGCGCACTGGCTGCAGCAGTCCATCGCCGACCTGGAGGCGCCGGGCAATCAACCTGTCGGCGTCGCCAATGTGACGTCTATCAACGCGCGAATCATCTGTGTGCCGGACCCGTTCGCCGGCGCGGTCGGCGTGAAGGGCGGCGGTGCGCGCCTGCCCGCGCGCGCTAGAGGCGGGCAGCGCATGTGAGGCCTCTCATTGCGTTGTCACAGCAGCAAGGCAACACACTCGTGGCGCCGTGGGGGCTTGTCAGCAGTTCGCAGGCTCGCGGGCTCTGAGGCGCGAGGCAGTCCCCGTGCGCGCAGCCATGGAAGGCGGCGGGACGCCGCAGCCGAAGCTGAGGTGGTGGGCGGCGCTGATCATCGGCGTGGGCGCCATGCTCTTCCTGCTGCTGGTCGGCCTCTTCCTGCTCTGGCTCTGGTGGCAGCGCGGCTCCGCCAAGCTGGCGCGCGAGGAGGCGCGCGCCGCCCCGCGCGCCCAAGAATGTTCACGTGGCCTGCGCTCGGGACGCCTGGGGGGCATAGACCACCAAAATGCGATGACGACTGCTCAGCGGCGTGCGAGGACGCGCGCGCCGCCCCGGGGGCCCCCGGGGCGTCAGCCACGCAGTGTGGTGGTCTACGCCCTGTCGGCGTCCCTGGTCATGGGCGCCGCTGCTGGCTGCGTAAACATTCACAGCTTTGTGTGAGCTGTACGGTTCGGAAGCCTGGTCGAGTAGGGCGGCTTCACATGCCCTCACGCAGACGCGGCGGCCGCCGTACTGTGGGCGTTTCGCATGCGGGGTCTCCGCGCAGCCCCTATTGTCATGCTCGACTGGGGTTGCACGCGCCTGGCCGGCGTGCTAGCAGGGCAGGCGCAGCATGCATACCGGCGACAACCTGTGCGGGCGCCCGACTCGGCGCGCTGCCTGCGCAGGCAGACGTGCTGGCAGCAGCCAAGTCCGGCAGCCCGACCGATAGCGGGCCGGGGCCCATGTCGCGCGGCGCGAGCAGCGCGCTCAGCGAGCGCCTGGAGCCGCGCGCCAACGGCGCCGGGTGCGCCCCCGAAATTGCCCCGACGGGCATGGGTGCATGCGGGCGCTTCGCCGAAGCTGGACCTCGTGCAGCGGGGCATGGCTGCAGCACCATCCCGCAACCACGCTGCGGTGGCTCGGCCCCACCATGCGCGGAGCGCTGCCAGCGCTGGGGCGGCCCGCGGGGCTCGTGGCCCTGTGAGCGGTGCTCCCGGCCTGATGCATCGACAGTGCTTCACCTGGGCGGTTGCATTGACACCCTGGAAGAGCACCCTCACCCCGGCCCGCGCAGGCGCGCCGAGCGCTGGGCGGTGAGCGGGCGCTCCGCGTCGGGCGCGGCGCTGTCGGGCGGCGGCTCGCCCAGCATGCTCGCGCGCACGCCGAGCGCCGCCTCGCGCAACGGCGGCGGCCTGGCGGGCGCGCCCAGCAATGTCGGCAGCCTGCTGCGCGACCGCACGCGCGACCTCTTCTCCGCCGTCGAGGTCGGCCCGCTGCTGGGCAAAGGTGCGCCGCCCATGTGCCCGTTTTAACGATCTTTGAAACATCACCGCGCACGGCCATGTTTGTCTGGCCCGAGTCTAGGAAGGTGCACGCCGTAGTCGCTGACACAAGCTGTGCCGAAACCCCACGCCGGCCTGCGCTGGACCCAGGCGCATCCTGAGGCGCTGTCCTTACCCAGCCATCTGAAGCCACATCGTATCAACGTCACAGCGCTGTGCATACGTGCATGTTGTCAGTGCTGCAACCAAGCTGCAGGCTCCGCGCCAAGCTGTGCGTCTGGGCGAGCAGGCGCGGCGCCGCCTTGCCGCCCACGCCCCCTCGCGGCGCGCTCACAGGCTTGTATGGCAAGGCTTTGCTCACGGCTGCCACGCAACGCGCGCAGGCTCGTACGGCAAGGTGTACAAGGCGCGCTGGCAGGGCGCGCTGGTCGCCATTAAGGTGATCGAGCACGCGGCCGAGACCGAGCGCAACCTGGCGCTGCGCGAGTCCGAGCTGGCGACCGCCATCCAGCACCCCAACGTGGTGCGGCCCGCGCCGTGCGTTCAGACATAGGGTTCAGGGATAAGGTTAAGTCGCATCAGCAGCCCCCCGCCCAGGCCCGCCCAGCTGCGCGGGGGCCGCTCGCGGCGGGCCGGCACCGGCGCCCGGCCGCCTGTCTGTGCGCCTGCCTGGTGAGCGATGCGCCTGCTGTGCGGCACTGCGCACGCTCACACCTGTACCACTGCGCAATGTGCGGGGCCGGCGTGCTCGCAGCCCCGCGACACACGGATCCAGCACTCATGCTTTGGGGCGCACGCCCGCTGGCAGCGCCGCACGCCTGCCGACAACGAGTTTGCTCGCGCACCAGCGCCACGGCCGTGCGCAGCCCGGCTGCCAGCCGCGCGCGCGCTATCGTTCGGGTGGCACCAAATCCCATGGATCTGGGGTGAGCGGGTATCCCCGGCTGCCTCAGAGGGTCCCTCACTGCATGCCTGAACCCTGAAGGTCAAACCTCACCCTATCCTGCTCATCGAGAGACCCGCGGCGCAGGTAACCACCTACCGCATCTTCAACATCGTGTCGAGCGACCCGCGCAACCCGCTGCGCACGGCCAACTCTGGCGTCGGCGACGCGGCCGCCGCCGGCTGGGGCGGCGAGGGCGCTGCCGCCGGGGGCGAGGTGCGGGCGCGCCCTCGGGCCTCACAGCCGTGGGCGCACAGGCTGATTGAGCGAGTTGCACACGCATTTGGCAGCAGGCAGTCCGGGTCATTGCAGCGCTGTGCGGAGCAGGAGCGCGCATGCAACCAGGTGCTATGTGCATGTGTCGAGTGCACACGGTGTGCCGTGCACGTCTATGGGTGCATCAAACGGCGTGCAGTCTGGACAGGAGCGGCCGGTACCCATGGAGACGTGGCTGCTGCTGGAATACTGCGACCGCTCGCACCTGGGCGCCGCGATCGCCAAGGGGAAGTTCCGGCGGCGCGCGGACGGCGCGCCCGACATGGTCGCCATCCTGCGCAGCCTGCTCGAGATCGCGTCCGGGATGGCGTACCTGCACAGCCTGGGCGTTCTGCACGGCGATCTGAAGCCGGAGAACGTGCTTCTGAAGAGCTCCAGCCAGGGCGGCGACGCGCGCCTGTTCACCTGCAAGCTGGGCGACTTTGGCATGAGCCGCCTGCTGGAGACTGGCGCGACGCACATGTCCACGCAGACCTATGGTGCGCCGCCTCAACCCCCCCTCCCCCTGGGGGCGCGCCTACTCACCTGCAAGCTGGACAATTCCCGTATGAGGCCACTGCTGGAGAGCACCTGTCCACACAGACCCATGGCGCGCCGCGCCCGCCGGCCCTCGCCCCAGGACGCCTGCGCTCCTCCGCGCCGCGCCCTGGCGGCCGCGCCTGCGCCGGGCAGGCTGCTTGTCTGCTGCAGCCACGGCGCTCCGCAGTGCCCGAGGCCTGATGCGCGCGCAACCTCAACCCTAGCCCTCACCCTCACCGTCAACCCCCGCGCCGGGGCGCGGCAGGCACCGTGGCATACCAGCCCGCGGAGCTGCTGCGCGACGGCCGGCTCAGCCCGGCGGCCGACGTGTACTCGTTCGCGATCCTGATGTACGAGATGTTCGCCGGCGGGCCCGCCTGGGAGGGCTACATCTCCTCGCAGGTGCCGCCGCGCCGCGCTGCCCAGAGTCGCACACCGCAATAGGGTAGGGATGTGCGTAGCGTAAGGGGCTTGCGGCAGCAGCTGCGCGGACCTGCGAGGAGGGGAGCGGGGAGCGGCGGGGGGGGGGCTGAGACATGCGAGGATGGGCGCCTGGATGCGGGGCGATGCGCGTGGGCACCCGGCAACTGCAAGCATGGGTGCCTGGGAGCGGGGCTGTGCGCGGGCCGCTGAGGCCGGGCGCGGCCGGGCGCAGGTGATGTTCATGGTGTGCGTGGGCAACGCGCGGCCGGAGCTGCCGCCGGGCATGCCACCTGCCTTCCTGCAGCTGCTCACCGAGTGCTGGGCGGCCGACCCGGCCGGCCGGCCGCCCTTCGCGGCGCTCCTGCCGCGCCTGCGCGCGATGCTGCACGCCGAGCTCGCCGCCGCGGCCGCGCTGCGGCCGCCGCCCGGCGCGCCCGGGGGCCTGCGGGGCGTGCTCGCGGGCGCGCTGTCAAACGCGCGCAGCGGCGGCCGGCCCGCGCCAGAGGCGAGCTCGCCGGCCGCCGCGTCGCCGAGGACGCCGCCGCCAGGACGCCCAGGGTTCCAGCCGACGGGGCCAGGGTTGCAGCAGGGGTCTGTACCGGGCGGCGCGGGCGCCGCGTTCGGTAGCCCGCAGGGGCCCGGCTGCCAGCCCGGCCCTGGCTCGGGCGGCGGGGCCGCGCCATGGAGCGCCGGCGGCGGCGGCGGGGCTGCCCTCGTGGCCCAGGATACTGGCGACGGGCGTGCAAATGGGGCTGCGGTGCATCATGCGCCTGCGCCCCCGGGCGGCAGCCCTGCGCGGCCGGCAGAGCCGCCACCGGCAGCGGCGGCGGCGGCAGCGGTGACAGCGCAGCGGCCCAGCGCAGTGGTGAGTTCCGGGGAGGCGGGCGCCGCAGCGCCCGCGGGGGAGGGGACGTGGCCTCATGCAGGGTCAGGGGCCGGGACGGCGGCGGTACCCGCGCCGGCGGAGGCGGGGCATGGGTGTGGGGCCAGGGCGGCGCCTGCGCCGGCCGGGCCTGCCGAGGGCAGCGGCCCCTGCCACGCTACTGGTGGGCAGGGCGGTGCGCCAGGAGCGGTGGGGGTGAGCCACACCGCAGGCCCCGCGTCAGCTGGCGGTCGGGCGATCTCCACAGGGCCAGGACCGCCAGGCTGACGGGCCCTGCTGCGGGCGGGGCTTGGTGCGCGAGCCTGACACGTGACCAGCACCGGCAGTGTGGCAGGGCTTGCGCGGGCGCGGCCGCGTCCTGGCCGTCGGCATAGGAGGGCCAGGCTGGAGAGGGGCTCATTTGCAGCCTTGGACCCGTTCTTATAGCTACAGCAGCACTGTGTGTTTGAACAGTGCTGCATGTCCACGCTTTGTTTGGTGCGCATGGGAGTGTGGAGGCCTGGCGACTGGCAGAACATCATGGCCCCTGAGAGAGCCGTGGTGCGTGTCACGAGTGCCTTGCAGCTGTGAACTGCTGATCTGTGCACACTAAGCGCTGCATGGGTCTGACTCAGGCAGAACAGCTCCCAGCACTGCGATGCCCATGTAGATTTGCCTGCTGAGTAAAGTTGCTAAGAGCAGTCCTCAGGCATGCTTGCTTTTTGGGAGTGCAAGCGTGGTCTGCAATTGCAGTCAGCAGCAGCGGGAATAGGTGTAGGGAGGCAGAATACACAGCATGTGTGTTTCCAACACCGCACACCAGCTAAAAATTAACAATTCGTGATTGAACACCATCTATGCACGAATGGCACGAACACAGAAAGCTGTTCTAACACGTAACGCCTTGCTATGTTTGAAAGAATGAAACAACTCTGACGTTTGAGCACCATGGGCCACGTTGCGCAGGCGGACCCAGCTTCAGCGCAACCGAACACCAAACCTCGCAGTTCGGGGCCTGTGACTATGCTCTGCGACCTAATAAAAGGCCGCCCTCAGCTCTCAACCAGGCATGGCCTCAGTTCCCAAGCAGGCGCGGCCACAGCCGGACTGCAAACGAGCACAACTGGGATGCCGCCCCTCCCACAGCGGCCCCCCAAAGCGCCTCACGCGCCGAGCGCTGCGGCGGCGGCCTTGCGCTTGAGCGCGCGCTTGACCTGCTCGACGTGCGCGGCCGAACCCAGGCTGACCGGCGGGCCCCAGGCCGGGCGCGCCAGGCACGCCGCGCCGCCCGGCGCGCGCGGCAGGAACGCCAGCTTCCAGACCAGCGAGTAGCGCGGCCGGCGGCCCGCGGCCGGGCTCGGCGCCGACACGCGGTGCAGCAGGTCCTGGTCCATGAGCACCGCACGGCCCGGGCGCGGCGCGACCGCGACGCCCACGTCGGCGCGGCCGTCCAGGAACAGGGTCTCGGCGCCCCAGTCGCGCGGCCAGGCGGGGTCCAGGTAGACGAGCAGCGAGGCGAGCAGCGGGCGGTCGCGCGCGCCGTTGGCATAGTCGCCGAAGCGGGCGCGCCAGGGCGAGTCGGGGAAGGCGGCCGGGTCGGCGTCCACGTGGTACGCGTACGCGTCGCCGGCGGCCGCCGCGTTGCCCACGAACGCCGCGCAGCGGACGCGCGCGTGCGCCGGGCCTCCCGCCGGGCCGTCCGCCAGGCTGTCTGCCCCGCAGTCAGGGTCCGGCGCTCCGGGGTCGCCGGGTGGGCCGCCCGCGCGGGCGCCCGCGCCGCGCCCCGCGCAGCGGCCGGCCAAACAGGCTGGGGCGTCCGCTGCAGCTTCTGCTCTGTCCTCGGCATCCCGCGGCTCGCCCGAGCGCGCGCCCGGAACCGCGCCGGGCGCCCCGCAGTCTCCGCCGCGGTCGAGCCGGCTGTCTGCACTGCAGCCGGGCGGGTGCCCATGGATGGCGTCGGCAGGCATGTGCGCGATGTCGTACTCGGGGTAGAGCGCGGCGAGGCGGGCATGCACCTGCCCATTTGCAAACGCCGCGCTTGGCATCCGAGCGCTGTGCTACAGCACTTCTGACGCATTCTTAGCCGCCTGCCAGACAGGCGGTGCAGGCACGGGATCAGGGGACACCAGCGCTTGCCACTGTGCCTGTCTGCCTCTATGGCGTGGTGGGCCAGTCAGTCGCTGCCAGAGCAGGCGAACACCAGCGTAAGACTAATAACATGCAAAACTGTAAGCGCGCCGTGATCAAAGCCAGAGATTATGACCGGCACGCAGGACACACTACAAACACCGACCGAGGCCAGCACTCGCATGCGGCAACTCACGCCATCGCCGGTGCACCAGCACGGCATGCAGCATGTCTGCCTCACAAAGGCTCTGCATGCAAGGCCACCACCCCCAGGGGGCACCCCCCCCCTTCCCCCCCCCGGCGTGCGCGGGAGCCCCAGCACCTCCAGCATGGCGGGCGGCGGGTCGCTCGCAAGCGCCGCCAGCGCGGCGTCGGTCAGGCCCCAGGTGGCCGGCAGGCCTGCGCCGTCCGCCGTCGCGCGCTCCCACTTGCCTGGCGGCGGCCCCTGCGACGCGGCGCACACACGGCGCTCACCCTGGCCCTCAGCCCGCGCTGCTGCCGGGCGCGGCCGCGCAGCCGCCTGCCTGGGCCGTGCAGCACCGCAGTGACGCTGAAGAAGGCGCCCTTGCCCAGCAGCAGCCGGTGCCGCTGCCTGTCATGCCAGATACGGGGATGACACATGGCACCTCTTCTGCTCTCCTTTGTGTGCATTTCAGCAAAAGGCCGTCCCGGGCCTGTGTGGGGGCATGGCAGCTTTGCCGGGCAGCTCCCGGGGTTAGAGCCGTGCGCTGCGGCAGCCGGGCGGCGCGCCTTCGCGTGGTCCCAGCCGGGCGCGGTGAGTAGGTCCAGCAGCGCGGCGCGCTCGGGCTCGCCCACCAGGCCGTCCAGCACCACCAGGTGCGCGTAGTGCAGCCGCGCGCCGCCCCCGCCGCCCCCGTCGCCGCGCCCGCCCTGACCGCCACCCTCCGCGCCCGCCTCGCCTGCCCCCATGCGCCCGCCGCTGCCGCCGCCCTTACAAGCGGGCCTGCTCACGCCGCCGCCGCCGCTGCCGCCGCCTGGAAACGCTGACGCTCCGTCATGCCCAGTGGCGGGACAGGCAGCGCCGCTCGCGCCGCCAGGAGCGCCGGTGCCTTGCCTGGGGTCAAGGTCGCGGCCAGAGCCTCCGGCAACCAGGCAGGGGCCGCCTCTGGCATGCTCAGGCGCAGCTTCGCCGCCCCCGCCGCCGCCAGCCGTGCGGGGCCGGCCAGCATCTGCAGCCTCCTCAGCAGCTGGGTCCCCAAAGGTCGGGCCCGCGCCGCCCGCGCGGCCCTGCTCGGGCACGATGCGCGCGTCCATGCGCGCGTTGAGCACCACGGCCACGCTGGCCGGGTCCCAGTCGCTCGGGCGCGTGCGCAGCAGCTCAAAGGCGAAGGCCATGCCGCGGCGAGCGCGGGGCTGCCGCGGGAGACGCGAGCGGGCAGGGGCGCGGAGGCTGCCTCGTGCCTAATGCGCGGCAGCGGCGAGCAGACGCGCGCTGCCCACCCCTTCGAGCCGGCCTGCGCCCCAGCGGCTGGACGGACGCAGGGCGCGGCGGTGCGTCTGCAGAGCGGGCCAGCCTCGCGGAGCGCCCTGCCAGTCCCCACCCTCCCCGCAGGCTGGCGCGGGGCCGCGCTCAGCGCTTGCCCACCTCGCGGAACTGCTTCAGGCGGATCTCCTTGGGCCGCAGGAAGAGCAGGTCCGTGACCGAGGGCGGCCGCATCTTGCGCGACTCCTGCGACCCCGCAGCTGCGCTCAGGCCCCGCTGCCACCACTGTCAAGCGGCTGCAATAGTTGCTATGAAGAATGAATCTGAAGACCTGCAGCCACCACTACCAAGCGTGATAGCTGACAAGGACTGCGAGGACGACCGCGCACTCGCTGCGCGCAGACTGCCCACGCTGCGTCCCCGCGCTATCACACTGAAAGCATGGCGCAGCAGTGCAGCGCACCCGGTACTCGGCCACCTTCTTTGGCTGCTCCGCCAAGGCCTTCTCGATGTCTGCCAGCCTGCTCGCCGCGTATCACGCTTCTCTCAGCATCTGTGCTCGCTTGCAAGTCAAGGTGCAAGAGTGTGTGTGCAGGGAGGCACACAGCGCTGCCTTTGGCACTGCCAGACCACGCTCAGCGCAGCCTTGCTCTCCGTTTCAGCCGTAACGCAACACACACGTGCCACACAAAGCGGGGAGTGCACCGCTGCTGCTTGGCCTTCTCGTGCTTGTGCCCCTTGGGCTTCTTGTACTGGCCAAACGCGCCGCGCGGCTTGGTGGCGTGCTGCGGCTTCTCCGGCTCCTCGTACGGCCACTCCCTGCCGCGCGGCAGGTGAGCACACACTCCCTTTCCTGCCACTGAGTGTTGCAGGTAGGAGCACAGCATGCGGCTTCTCCGGGGCCTCGTACGGCCACTCCCTGCCACACACCAGGTGTGCACCCACTCCCTTTCCGGCTCCTGAGCGTTGCAGGTCAGAGCACAGCATGCAATCCCGTCCCACACGGGAGGAACGAGAAAGGAGGAGGAACGAGCAAGGGCCAGTGGCGCACTGGCCCTTGAGCAGGAAGCTCTTTTTCAGCACCGCCGCAACGCGGCCCGATATGTTCGGCTTGCGCCACACGCTGTTGACGAGCCGCGGCTTGAGCGCGCTCTCGCCGAACTTCTTGAGCAGATGCGCCATGCAGCGCGCTGCGCTCCTCACGCAGACATCGGCGCTACACCCTGTGCAAAGAACGCTTTGGCAGCTGCACAGCCAGTGAGCCTCAGTTGTACGAGGAGGTGCGCTCTAGCGGCTGAACCAGCGGGGCAACCAGGGCCTGCAGCCCTGAGCGGCTCGAGATAGCTTTGCTGATCATACGCTAAACTGCCACTCGGGAAATATATTTACATCAAACAAGAGCGCGTGCAGCAGCATGCGGACGCTAAACCTGCAAGCGCCGGCGCAGGCGCGGGCCGCGCAGACGCAGGCCGCGCGGCATCTGCTGGCTGGCCCGCCCTGCACCTGCCCACCAGCGCCGGCCTGGCTGCCCAGGCAGCAGGCGCAGGCGCGGCACGCGCAGCGCGCGCAGCGCGGCGTGCTGCACGCCGCCAGCGTGGCCGCGCCGCCGGACGCGCAGGCGGCCGGGCCGTCGCCGCGCGGGTCGGAGGAGGACGAGCAGGGCGTGTTAGACTGCGTGGTCGTCGGCGCGGGCATCTCCGGGCTGGTCACGGCGCAGGCGTTTGTGTCGGACCAGGCAGACACCGTGCGCAGGTGCCGGATACTCCACCGACTCTGCATGCTGGTGTTCGGGTGCCTGCGGGTGCCTGCGGGAATGTGAGCACCTTGTATCCAAACAGCTCCGTCTTTCTACTGCCGTCTATGCGCTGCACGTTTTGTACGCTTCGGCGCGCTGCGCAGGTTTCTCGTGACAGAGGCACGCGAGCGCGTGGGCGGCAACATCACCTCCATGGCAGGGGACGGCTACCTCTGGGAGGAGGGGCCCAGCAGCTTCCAGCCGAACGACGCAATGCTGAAGGCTGCAGTGCGCCACACGCCCTCCCTGCGCGGCGGAGCAAACGCCTGCAGGCCTCCTGTGCATGCTGCGCCCGCAGCCGGAGGTGCTATGTGTGCCCCTCCTGAGCGGGTCCGCTCCTCGGGGTCCATAGGCAGTCCGGCCGCCCCGCCTGAGCGCGCAGTCGGGCGCACAGGTGGACGCCGGGATCGAGAAGGAGCTGGTGTTTGGCGACCCCAAGGCGCCCAGGTTTGTGCTGTGGGGCGGGCGGCTGCGGCCGACGCCCTCCGGCCCGGACGTGCTCACCTTTGACCTGCTCTCGCTGTGGGGCAAGCTGCGTGCCGGCCTGGGCGCGGCCGGCATCAAGGCCAAGAAGCCCGGTGCGCCAGCGCCGTGCTCGAGCCTCCACGGCTGCGTCTGCTCAACAACTGATCAGGGCGTGCTGAGGGTGGGGCTGCCGCGTGTGCGCCAAGCGCCAGCGAGGCTCGGCCAAGCGTCTGCAGAGAAGGTTTGACGACGTGCGCGAATTATCAGGGATGTGAACTTGGGTGCCTGGTTGCTGCTGCAGGGAGGAGGCTTTGCGACGCTGTGGAGGCACCGAGCCCGCGCGGATATGTCGTGTGTGCATGTGAGCGCTAACAAGATTTTTCCTTGAACCTGCGCAGGTTTCGAGGAGTCTGTGGAGCAGTTTGTGCGGCGCAACCTGGGCGCAGAGGTGTTTGAGCGCCTCATCGAGCCCTTCTGCTCGGGCGTGTACGCCGGCGACCCTGCCAAGCTGTCCATGAAGGCTGCGTTTGGCAAGGCGCGCCACTGCGCTGCGCCTGGCCCAGCTGCCCATGGGGTCAGGTCTAACACACGTTCGAAAAGCACTGTAATGCCCATTAACTGCCTCCTCCGCTTCCTGCATCTTGTGGCCACGCCGCACAAGCAAAGGGGGTGCTTGTTGCCAGGAGATGTGTGCAGTAAAACGGTAGTGGCGCAGCGAAAGCAGCTGCAGTGCCTCTGCTGTACGGACACTGTGCAAGCTCGCACCACTTGTGCACGGGCTGCTGCGGCAGCGCATGCGCCATGTCACAGAGCAGAGCCGCTGTCGCCTGGGGCCTCGCTCGACGCACTTTTTGCTTAGGTTATCGCTGGGACATAAGCGAAACAGCATGTTACGGTTTGTACCGCGCAGGCGTGGGACCCGGAGGAGAAGGCTGGCAGCAACCTGGTAATCGATGGTAGATCACCAGCACAGCATTCTACCCTAACCATGCGTCTCTTTTGTGGCGCAGGTGTGGGACCTGGAGGAGAAGGCCGGCAGCATCCTGGGCGGCGTGCTGGCGCTGCTGCGCGAGCGCAAGGCTAACCCGCCGCCGCCGCGCGACGCGCGGCTGCCGCCCAAGCCGGCCGGGCAGACCGTCGGCTCCTTCCGGCGCGGCCTGCAGCAGCTGCCGGAGGCCATCGCGGCCCGGCTGCAGGACCGCATCCGGCGCGCGCCTGCCGTGTCTGCTTGCTCGGCACAGGCCCACTTGCCAAGCACATGCCTCTGCGTGCGCTTAGGCTGCAGGACTGCATTTTGCGCGCTCCGCCGTTCCTGCTTGATCGGCACAGGCCCACTTGCCAAGCACAGGCCTCTGCATGCGCCGAGCAAGCTTTCCATGTATCAGAGTGCCTCACGTGTGGTACAAGGAGCAGGCGACAGCGCGCCGTTGTCGCGCATGCAAGGATGCCCGTGGCCATGCTCAGGCGCGTGGTGTAGGCTTGTGTACTGTTGACTCAGCGTGCCGTGGTGCGGCGCCCAGGGTCGGCTGGAAGCTGCGGGAGATCGAAAAGTCCAGCGACGGCTTCACACTGTCGTATGACACGCCTGACGGCGGGCGCACGGTGGGCGCCCTTCTCCGTATAGGAAGCGCGTTCACATGCATGTACTTGCTCTCCTTCCCTTCCCCGCCTCCTGTTCCAGCATGTGCACGGTAGCCCCTCGAAACTCTTTCAAGACGCCCGTCAGCCGTGTAGGTCCTAGCCACTGACGTTGTTCTGCAACAGTGCTATGCAGAGCACGCCGCTGCTCTTGCCATGGATCCATGACTGTCCTGTCCGTGCACAGCTTCTGACGGTGTTCTGTGTTGCCAAGTAGAAGCGTTCTTTCGTCTCCATGCTCCCACCCCGGCCGCCCCGCGCGCCGCAGGTGCGCGCGCGGTGCGTGGCGCTGACCGTGCCGGCGTACACCGCGGCCGAGCTGGTGCGGCGCGAGTGCCCGGACGCGGCGGCCGCGCTCAAGGCGCTGGACTACCCGCCCGTGGCGGCCGTCACGGTGGCCTACCCGCTGTCGGCGCTGCGGCCGGACCGCCTGGACGCGTCTGGGCAGCTGCAGGGTGCGGGGCGGCCTAGGGTCTGCATAGGATTCGAGCGGCGCGCTGGGCCGCCCGCCGCTGGTGGCGCTGCGCGCGGGCTGCCTGGACGCGTCCGGGCAGCTGCCGGGCGCGGGGCAGCCTAGGATCTGTAGAGGGTTAGAGCGCGTGCTGGGCCGCCCAGCCCTGGCAGCATTATGGAGGCCGTCTGGCAATCGGCGCTGCAGCTGCGGGGCGCCGGCGCCGACAGCCTGCATGCCGCCGGGCATCTGCTGACTGTGGGAGCGCACTAACGGAGGAGGCCTGCTGTCTTGGTGGAGTGGAATGGCAGGCGACCGGCTTGGGTGAAGCCGCTGACTTGCCCGCCCCCGGACCCAAGCCGCGACCGCCATGTGCTGCCCATGTGCACTGGCCAGCCTGCCGCAGCGCTGCCAGGGCGCAGCAACTCCCATCTTGCAGTCCTCCACGGCGGTACACCGCATGCCAACGTGGGGCAGCAAGCGCGCCGCATGCGCAGGTGCGCTTAGCAGCGCCGCCCCTGGCCTGAGTCGGAGCGCCGGCGCGCAGGCTTCGGGCAGCTGCACCCGCGCAGCCAGATGGTAATGACGCTGGGCACGATCTACAGCAGCAGTCTGTTTCCTGGGCGCGCGCCGGAGGGCTGGCAGGAGCTGCTGTGCTACATCGGCGGCACGACTAACCGCGGCATCGTGGACCAGGCGCCCGAGGCGATCGTGGCGCAGGCGCGCCGCCCGCGCCGGCCGCGACGCAGGGCGGGCGCGTCTGAAGGGGGGCAGCATCAAGAGTTCGTGGCCACTGTCGCGTGGGCGCCGGTGCTAGCCATGGCCCAGAATGGACGCTCTGCAGCAAAGTGATGCTGGGAGTACGTACTGAGTCGGGGCATGTAGCGGACAGCGCAACCAGCTCCTGTGTGTGTATCTGTTGTCGACAGAACACCCTTCAGACGCACTGGCAGTGTGTGCGACGCTGCAGGTAGACGAGGACCCAGGCGGCATATCGCCTGTGATAATCAGTCAGAGAGGACGAATTGTTGCAGGCGCACTTCTGCCATGATGATAACCACATCACAGCTCTTCATCTCACAACTAGACACACGACGCCGCAGGTGGACAAGGATCTGCGCGAGATGCTGGTGCGGCCAGACGCGCCGGCGGCCAAGACCGTCGGCGTGCGCGTGTGGCCCAAGGCCATCCCGCAGTTCAACGTCGCGCACCTGGACACCGTGCAGGCGCGGCGCCCGCCGCACCCCGCCCGTAGCACGTCAGAAGGTTCTGTGCCGAGGGGCGCCTGCCCCGAGAGGCTGCTGGGCCGCTTGCGGCCAGCTGCAGGCCGCGCTGCAGGCAGCTCTGTGTAGGGCGCAGCAGAGAGCGACCGCAGGCTGGAGAGATATTTTTTTGGCCTAAATGGCCGGTTGCTTCCTGCAGAGATAGTAGGTGCCATAAGTAGGTCCTCTGGGACCGCCTTTGTGCCAGACACGCGAGCACACTAGTATGGTCACCAGAATCAACCAGCTGTGTCTCAGCCACGTATGTGGTTGTTGGGCATGTGCGCCTCTGGCAGAGGCCCTCTGCTCACCTGCACGCATGCGTTCCCCGGACAGGGCGCCAAGGAGGAGCTGGTGGAGGCGGGCTGGGGCGGCCTGATGCTGGGCGGGAACTACGTCGCGGGCGTCGCGCTGGGCAAGTGCGTGGAGTATGCGTACACGTTCGCGGCGGAGGTGGCCACCTACCTGCGCACGCAGGCCCCGACCGCCGGGCCGGAGCCTGCGGCGGCGGGCGCAGATGAGGGCTTTTTTGTTTAGGTTGTAGAGATTTGGGAGGGGTGTCCACTCTGCCTGCGCAAGTGCCCGGACATCCAGGTTACTGGGCATGGCTGGAACCTATCACGTGGCTGCGCTGATGACGAGCCAGCGCGGGCGTTTTGGCGGCTCACCCACGCAGGTGGCCGGGCAGTGCTGTCCATCCATGTGAGCCTGCGTGCTCGCACTGGCTGCTGCCCAGTCGGTCGTCTCTTGTGTAGTGTGGCAGTAATTTTTGAGGCTGTGCATTGTGTTCGGCTGCCCTGCCAGGGCAGAGTCCATGCATGTTGTTTCCCAAAGCGCCGACGCTTTGCTTGTGCTGCTCTAGAGGCCAGCACTGCAGGTGAAGTTGAAGTCCAACCCAGTATGTGGTAGGAGCCAACGCTGTAATTGTCAGGGACGCAGTGGCTTTGAGCAGCATGACGACCGTGATGTCAGATCTGCTGACAGCCCACGTGTTTCCACACTAGTGCCAGCTGTTGAGTTAGTTGCAAGGCGAGTGCACTTCTGGAACTGCTGCGCAAGCTGGCACACGTCTGGATTCCACATGCCACATGTTCCACTGGAGATGGCTCCCATGTTGTGATTGAGGTGGCACGAGGCTTGACCAGCACTTTGACTCCGTGAAAGAAAGAAGAATGAATGAATGAATGAATGAAGAGCATCACCGGGGGCCCTAACCCGATGGCCCCCTCAGCTGTGTGGTGATAGCCTGTCAGCCAACTAGGGCTGTTTAGGCACAAGCGTCAAGCAAGCAGGCAAGATATATGCGCACTCACAGGTCAAGGGACATTTGGGACCGTTGGGGCAAGGTACAGCTTCAGGCATGCGAGAATAAAACAGGCAACGCCGCAAATGTCCGGCTGCTGCATGAACTCAAGCATGGTGCACCCAGGCGTAAACAGGTGCGCAAACTGAGCACGGACACAGGCGACAAAAGGGGGGAAAGAAGGCTCCATGATAGCATGCCAGGCCACAGTCCCAGCCCCTAACCCTATGGGTTTACACTGCAGTTTGCAGTTTGAGAACGCAGCTACATGATTACAGCTGCCAAGTCCCAGGTTCACCCATCCCGCTGTACAGCTCAAATTTGTCTGCTTTCTGTAGGCTCACACAATACGTTGACAAAGCTTGCGCAAACCAGTTTGAGGAGTGCTGCAGCTCCAGTCCCCCAGCTTTGCTGCACAGCAACTAGATCATTTGTTGGCACCCAGCGCGCTGTGCAAACTTTAATACAGTTGAGCTTCGCCGCTGTGTGGTCCGCCATGGCAGGGCTGCCGGCTGCAACAGACAATTTTGTGACTTGCCTGGAAAAGGCGGAGTCTGATCTGAAGGCCATCGGCCGGCGCTTTGAGAGGGAGTTTCAGGATCGCTGCGCTGTTGGCATGGTGCGCAGGCTGTCCTTGTAGTGATGCGCCTGCGTCCCGCCTGTCCGGCTTCACAGGCTTCTGCCTGGCAGCAGTCTGCGGCACCGGCAAGGACGGCCGCGTGTCTGCAAGGTTTAATACCGGTTTAATACCGGCCGAAGTGCGCAGGTGAACCCGCTGTCAGTCCTGCACAGGATCAAGCAGCTCGAGCGGTGCGCCAGCACTGCTTGGCCACCCCCTTGCCCATCAGTCACCATCGCTCCGCATGACAGACCGCGGCCGGCAGGGACCTGCCTGTCGTGCGAGCCGAGTGCTGCGCGGTCCTCGAGGCAAAGCAGGCGCGCCGCCTGTGCCTAGCTCCGGCCTGCAACACGTGCCTTTTGCCGTGTGGTGAACGGCGCACAGCATGTTTACTTGAACCACCGGGTTGGGCGAAGTACAAGCTGCGCCAGTATCTGTGTGCAGACTTGGAAAGACAGGCTCCTGAGGCCACTCGCAGAGAGGGGCTGCACATGGCGCAAGGCAGAGGCTGAGTCCACGACCGATACAGCGCTCGAGCATGCAGGCGCTGGTGGACGCCGCGCACCGCAGCTTGGCCCACAACCACGCCGCTCTGTCACAGCTGCAGGTGCGGCGCTGTGCGTCGGAACGCCGCCACTTCACACGGCATGCTCAAGAGCCCTGCCCTGGGTGTGGCCGGGTCAGCTGCCGCGTGTGCGCGCTCTGGCCAGACCACTCGGGGTGCCCGGCGCAAGTGCGCGGGCTAGACGTGGGATGCTTGCGCGGCAGCGAGCTGTGCACAGACAGTTTCCTCTGTGCCAGAGGGCAGCGGGTGGCAGCGCGCGCCGCAGGCAAAGGCGGGGCTGCCCGCAGCCGACGATGCGGCGCTGCGCGACTTCAAGGCCTCCGTGGTGGAGTGGGAGCGCATGGTGGGCGCGCCGGGCGCCGGTGAGGGCACCCAAACCCAGCAGTCATGCGTCAATTGTTGCAACCCAGGCCGCCTCAGCATGCCATCATCTCTGCGGGACAGCCCTGCGTGCTGCAGCATTGCGCTCTGCAGCCTCGTAGCACACAAGTGCGTGCATCAGGCAGCAGGGATTTGGGGTGGCAGCGCCCAGGGCTCGCCATTGCGCGCGTTGTGGAGCGTCCCGCATGCCACGCCCCCATGCGCCCTGCGCGTTGCTGTGCAGTCCTGGCCGCCTGAGAGCCAGGCGCATGCGCCAGGCGAGGGCGGCGCGCCGGACGCGGGCAGCCTCAACCGCGCGCTCGTGGGCAGCATGTTCGGTGGAGCGTGACGCGCTGCTTCAGCCGGCGGCTTCTGGCCGCATGTAGTCATGCTTGCCCGCGCAGGCCCTGCACTGCTCACCGTCCAGGACTGGGGCACCGCACATGCCTGAGCTCTACGCAGTCAGGCATCCGTGTGAACTTCACACTGTGAAGTGCATGAAGGTAGCGACACAACCTCAACATGCAGTTTGCTTCAGGCGTGACCAGCCCACCCAGTGCCCGCATCTGCCTCGTCGCGCCGGAGCTTGCCTTGCAACCTCTCCGCCCAGCATCCCTCTCATATCCCATTCAGGGCATGGCGCAGAGCTAGTTGTCTTACAGCGTTAAAGTCATTGCTCCAAAGCGCTTTCAGTTGCCCTCAGACCAGCACCAGTGACCCAAACTGAAACAACAATGCTCACGACGTGTGATCACTGATCACAGACACATACCAGAACAAGCAACTCCACTGCAGTGTAGCTCAGTGTGTGTCAAGTATATATGCCCAAGCAACCCGCAAGGGGTGCTCTCGCATGCGCACTGCAAGCTCAGAGCACAGCCAGGTCTGGCAAGTCTGCATGCCCAGGCCACCTGACAGCAAGCACTCAACCCGCTTCAGAACACATGGGCAGCTGGCTTGGCAAGAGCATCTGCCAACATGTCTGGTGCCCTTCCAAGCACCGCGGTCGCATGTATGGCCGCAGCTGCCGCACTCTGGACCGCCAGAGTGCGTTGCTAGACGCTGTCAGCGGCGCAGCTCATGCTCAAGCGGCGCTCTCCGTGCTGAGCTGAAGGGCCCACACGCGCTCGCTGTGCGCGCGCACCGCCGACAGGTTGTTGCGCACCTCCCCCTCGATGCGGCCCTGCGCAGGGGCGTTTGTTCTGTCAGTGCGGCCTAGCGCAGGGCACCGCCTGCGAGCGCAAGAACTTTGGTGGAAGGCTGCCGTATGTCCTGCAAGAGTCCCTGGAGCGCAGCCACCGCCTGTGGTGCCGGGAGCGCGTGTCGGGAGTGAAGACCCCGGGGGGGGGGGGGGGGGGCGAAGGCAGAC
>JAABUV010000329.1_pt1 | contig 72773 bp, 79 predicted proteins | sample 5559971 | NCBI WGS metagenome assembly JAABUV01 (sample SAMN10711881, study PRJNA513362) | rock metagenome | isolation source: Antarctica rocks | place: Antarctica: Victoria Land, Knobhead nord | collected 2015-12-19 | reverse complement strand
GGTCGATTTGCTCCAGGCCGGTGACGGTGTTGCTCAACACCGGCAGTAGGGCGGAGATGATGAGGGCGTAGATCGCGTAACGCGCGCCGAGTCCCAGGGTGATCGCGAACAGCACGATGAGACCGAAGCTCGGGATGGACTGCGCTGCCACCAATACTGCGTTGACGATCGGCGCGATCCGGCGCACGGCGGGGCGCGAAATGATTATTCCCAGCGGGACCGCGATCAGGATGACGATGACCGTCGACACCCCGACGAGCACCAGGTGCTGCTGCAGCGCGTTGAGCAGGGTGGCCCGGTTGAGGATCCGTCGCTCGACAATGTCCAACGGGCTGTTGTGCACCCACAGGTAGAGCGCGACCAGGCCGGCCAGCAGAATTGCCGGCGTGGTGAGGACCGCCCGCGCCCCCAACCGTCGCCGCTCGCGTTGCGCCACCGCAGGGCCGAGGAACCGGGACGTCTGAGGCGCTTCAGGCGTGACCGTCAGCACCGGCCACCTCCAACTCACTGCGCCGCGCGTGGGTGGGGGTGCCCTGTGCCGCGGCGCCGGCGACCGCGCGTTGGACGGCGGAGAACGCCAGGCAACCCGCGAACTGTCCTGCCGCGTCGGCGAGCAGTGCCGCAGGAGTAGCCGCGGTCACCATTTGGTTGAGCGCGTCCGACAACGTGGTGTGCGGGCCCAGCACCAGTGGGTGCACCGGCAGGAAGCACCGTGCGCCGGCATCGGCGATGAGCCAGCCCACCGGACGGCCGTCTTCAAGGACCACCGTGGCCGCTCCGTTGTGGGCGGTGATCCTGTCGGCGGTCCCCGGCTCCACCGCGACGTGGGGGAAGGCGGACAGGTGCTGGGGTGCGACGCAGAGAAGCGACAGTGAACGCAGTTCGGCGTTGTTGCCCAGGAACTCGCGGACGAAGTCGTTGGCGGGGTTGGCGAGAATGCGCGCCGGCGCGTCCAACTGCGCGACCGCTGACTTCTCGCGCACGATGGCGATACGATCACCCATCTTGACGGCCTCGGCGATGTCGTGGGTGACGAAGACGATGGTCTTGCCGATCTCCCGTTGGAGGCGCAAGAACTCGTTCTGCAGGTGCTCGCGGACGATCGGGTCCACGGCACCGAACGGCTCGTCCATCAGCATGATCGGAGGATCTGCGGCCAGCGCCCGGGCGACCCCGACCCGCTGACGCTGCCCCCCGGAGAGCTGCTTGGGGTAACGGTCGCGGTACACCGACGGATCCAATCCGACCAGCTCGAGCATCTCATCCACTCGCGGGGCGATCTTGGCCGATCGCCACCCCAATAGCTTCAGCACGGCTCCGACGTTGTCGCGGACACGTACGTGCGGGAACAGTCCGCCCTGCTGGATGACGTACCCGATCCCCCGGCGCAGCTCGTCCGGGTTCACCGCGGTCACGTCTTGGCCGTCGATGATGATGCGTCCCGACGTGGGTTCCACCAGTCGGTTCATCATCTTCATCGTCGTGGTCTTCCCGCACCCGGAGGGACCGACGAGCATGAGGATCTCGCCTTTCCGCACGCATAGGTCGAGCTCCTCGACGGCGGCCTCGGTGTGCCCGGGAAAAACCTTGGTCAGTCGTTCAAGCTTGATGAAGGCGTCAGTCACGGAGACCTCTGGGGGTTGTGAGTTTGGCGAGCACGATGAAGGCGACGTTGAGTAGCAGGCCCACGATGACGACGCCGACCATGCCGGACAGCGCCGAGTAGAGCGCGGTGGACGTGCCGATGCGGTTGAGCCCGTCATAGATGGCGTTGCCCAGGCCGGGTCCACGCACGATGGCGCCGATGGTCGCGGTACTGACCAGCAGCAGGGCGCCGATTCGGATCCCGGCGAGGATGACCGGCCATGCCATCGGGAATTCCACCCGCGTCAGGCGCCGCATCCGGGTCATGCCTATCCCGGCGGCGGCCTCGACCGTGGCCGCGTCCACCCCAAGCAAGCCCACGATGGTGTTCCGCACGATCGGCAGCAGGGAGTACAGCGTAAGAGCGACCAGCACGGGCGGCCAGCCCAGACCCAACACTCCGAGCAGCAGCACATACACCGCGAGCGAAGGGACGGTGAGGAACACACCGCACGTCTTCAGCGCCACGTCGCTGGCCCGGGGCGAGCGATACACAGCGACCCCCGTCGAGGTACCGATGGCGGCGCCCACCAGTGTCGCTATGAGGACGACCGCGATGTGTTGGCCGAACTGGTTGACCAGGTCGGCACCGTAGTAGGACCAGTACACGGAATAGTTCACGGCACTCCTTTCCGTTCCGGAACCCTTGCTTCGCCCGCAGCTCCCGCGGGCCGCTAAACGGGAGAACTCCCGCCGGATGCCGAGGCTAAGCCGTGAACCCCATCACAGTCAACAGGCAACATCAAGATTCATAGGATGATAGTCAGTTAGGTGCCTGACGCGGCTCAACGTGGTTGACAACATCGTCTGCCATTCGCCATAGTGTCATGGTGCGAACTACACTTCCACCTAGTGAATCTAGGACACTGGTACGCGGGCTGCAGATTCTGCGGCTCTTCGCCGCTGGCCAGCCGGTCCTCACGCAGTCCCACATCGCCGAGGCATTGGGTCTTCCCCTGCCCACGGTGGGCCGCTTGTGCCGGGCGCTGGTCGAAATGCGGTTCCTCGAGTTGGACGCGGGGTCTCGCCGTCTGCGGCTGGGCCCCGAAATTCGGTCTCTTGCCACCACAATTCCTCAGGACACCACGCAGGACGCGCGGGAATGGATGCGTGCGCTCAACGAGCAGTTCGACGAGGACGTCAACCTCGCGATGCGCGACGACGCCCACGTGCTCTATCTCGACACGGCGCCGGGCACCAGCCGCCTCGGGGTCCAGACCCAGCTCGGCTCCCGCGCCCCGGCCCACTGCACCGCGGTGGGTAAGTGCCTGCTCGCCCAGCTCGACGACCAGATCGTGCTTGATCGTCTGGGTCGGGGGCCCTACGAGAGGCGCACGGACAAGACCATCCGGCACTGGCCGGAACTGCGTGAGGAGCTCGCCCTCATTCGGAGCAGCGGCCTCTCGATCTCGATCGAGGAGTTCGAGCTCGGTCTCGCCGGCTTCGCCGTCGCGCTCCCTCAAGGCGCCGGCGGCGTGCAGTTCGCGCTGTCCGTCGCCGTCCCCACCGCCCGGCTGCAACCCGACCGGGCCAGCGCGATCAAGTCGGCGCTGCTGGCCGGGCCCCATCCCGTACCCCATGGAGTTGAAATTGATGAGTGACACCGCTGGCCGGTTGACGAACGTGGCTGCCGAGATCGATGCCTGGGCGCTGGCGCTGAGCAAGGAGCTAGAGGAGCGGGGGGAGAACCTCTACAACGGCTCCCCGGCGGACTCCGACTCACGGTTCGCCTACGAACGCATGGGCGCCGCCGGCATCATCGGCCTCGGTTGGCCCCGCAACCTCGGCGGACAGGCGATGGACCCCATCGACGTCGTCATGGTCGAGGAACGGCTGGGCTACCACTGGTTGCCGCTGTGCGGCTACCTGCTGTCCGTGAAGACCATCGGCAACGCGATCCTCAAATTCGGTACCCCTGGGTTGATCTCGCGCTTCATCCCCGACACCGCGGCGGGACGGATCATGTTCTGTCAGGGCTTCTCGGAGCCTGAAGCCGGGTCCGACCTCGCCTCCCTGCGGACGCATGCAGTCCAGCGCGGCGACACCTGGCTGGTCAACGGCCACAAGATCTGGACCTCCAGTGCTGAGCTCGCGGACTGGATGTATCTGGCCGTGCGCACCGATCCCACGCTGCCTCGTCACAAAGGTCTTTCCGTGATGCTCCTAGACATGCACGCCCCCGGCGTACATGTCGACGTGCACCACACCCTCGGCGGAGGCACCTTCGGCGAGGTCGTGCTCTCCGACGTTGAAGTCCGCGCCGAGAACGTGCTCGGTGAAGTCAACGGTGGCTGGGCGGTACTCATGGGTTCGTTGGACTTCGAACGGGTCACCACGGAAAAGGTGGGGGTCGCCCTCTGGGTCACCGACCAGCTCGACGAGGTCGCCGGACACCGCCACCGACGCGCTCTCCTGGCCCTGCGGGGTGAACTCGAGGCCTGCCGGCGCCTCGGCCACGAAGCCACCCGGCTCATCGCGAACGGCGAACGGGTCTCCCGCGTCTCCTCGATGTGCAAGCTATCTGTCTCCCTTGCGATGCAACGGGCCGCCGCCCTCAGCGTGGAGATCCTCGGCCCGGAGGCCCTCGTGGACCGAGGTTTCGGCGCCCGGGGCGCCGGCCGTCTCGCGGCGTTCCACCGCGCCTCGGTGTCCATGACCCTCGCCGGCGGATCCTGCGACATCCAACGCAAGGTCATCACCCAGCAGGGCCTCGGCCTTCCCCGCAAATGAGCACCCCAGAGGCCACACCGATGACTGACTCCGCATTGCCCCTTTCCGGGTACCGGGTTCTCGACTATTCCCAATTCGTCGCCGGCCCCCTCGCCGCGATGCTGCTCGCCGACCTCGGTGCCGACGTCGTCAAGGTCGAATCCCCCATGGGGGACGCCTACCGGCACTACGAACCGTTGGGCGGTGCGGAGAGCCGCCGGTTCTATGCCCTCAACCGCAACAAGCGCTCCGTGGTCTGCGACCTCAAGACCCCCGAAGGCCGAGAGTTGTCCCGGGCGCTGATCGCCTCGGCTGACGCCGTCGTCCATAACATGCCCCCGACCCGCGCGGTCCAATTCGGGCTCGACGAGGCTGCGGTGCGCGCGGCGAACCCCCACGCGGTCGTCGCCGTTGTGTCAGCTTTCGGAAGCCATGGCCCGCATGCCGGACGGGTCGGCTACGACCTTATCGCGCAGGCATATTCCGGCCTGCTGATGGCCGATGCCCGCGTCGAGGACGCTGCGCCCCGACGCAGCGGGGGCATCCCGTACTCCGACATCACCGCTGGACTGCTGGCCTGCATCAGCGTGACCGCAGGACTAGCCGCACGCTCCGACGGTGAGCGCCCACATTTCGAGGTGTCCCTGCTCGGCGCGTCGCTGGCCACCCAGATCCAAGACTTTGTCCGGACCGACGACGACGCCCCGCACGAGACCCCCCTCGACGGTGCACCCACCCCCGTGGTCACCGGGTCGGATCTCAAGCAGATCGCTAACGCCATCGCCGAACACGACATATTGGAACCGTACTACCGTTGCTACGAAGCCGTCGACGGATACTTTGCTCTCGCCTGCCTGACCACCGCGCAACGCCAACGCGTGCTTGACCTGCTGGCGCTGGTGGACCCGTGGGTCGGAGATCCGCAGGCTCCGCCGGCCTCCGCCGAAGAACACACCACGCGGGCAGCCTTGCCACACCGCTTCGCGGAACTGTTCCGCCAGCAACCCGTCGCGCACTGGGTCGCCCGGCTCGCCGAGTCGGGTGTCCCCGCCGGTGACGTACGACTGGTGGGACAGCTCTTCGACGACGAACAGGTCCACGCCAACGGCCTCGTTCAACGGGTTGTCCAACAACGCGGCGGAACCGTCGACCTACTCGGATCCCTGTTCAAAATCAGCGGGGCACCGGCTCTGGCGGCCACCCCAGCACCCCAACTCGGGCAACACACCACAGAACTCATCGCCGAGCTGCGCCAACCCGCTGGCGCCTCAAGGTCCAACACCCACCAGACCGCTGCTCGCGCGGCCGACTCCGGAGGTACCCGTGCCATCTGAACTCGATGACTTCGCCCGATCCGTGCGCCAGCTCACCGCAGACGTCGCGGACACTGATGACTGGCGGCCCGGCAGCCACATCGACGACCGATCACCACGCCTATCCGCTGGCCTTGACCGCCTCGGGTGGCACGATCTGACCTCCGGCGATGAGGACACGCTGCCCTTCCTCGCCACCGCAGCCCTCGAACTCGGTCGCGCCGCCACGACCGTCTACGACATCGTCGCGGTGCTGGGCGGCAGCCCCGTCGTGGCGAACCTGGCGATGTACGCCCAGCCCGGCCAGCCAGTCGCGATCGCCGACCAGATCGGCTACCGCGTCGCCACGGTTCGCGAGTCCACCCCTGTGGTGTTCGCCGACTCACTTGCGGTCCACGCGGTGAGCACAACCGAGGACGAGCATGTCCCTACGGACACCAGCAAGCGTCTAGCCGCCTGGGAGGCCGCGACCGTTGGCTACTTCGCGGGACTTGCCAGCTTCGTCGTCGACCTCGCCGTCGAGCACGCCCGCACCCGAGAAATCTTCGGGAAGACCCTTGCCCATGTCGATGCGGTTCAGCAGCGCCTTGCCGACGCCGCGACGACCTCCGACGCGCTGATCCTTTCCGCCCGGGAAGGGGTGCACGGCCTACCCGCGCTGGCTCATGCCGCATCCAGCACCTGGGACGTCATGCTGCATGGGCACCTGGTGTTCGGCGCGATCGGCTTCACCCTGGAGTTCCCCCTCCAGCGCTACTCCCGGCGCACCAAAGCGCTGGGGACCTTCGTGGACGGTTGGATCGACCACCGCATCGGTTCCGCCGCGTGAAAACATTCATCGTGACCGGTGGGTCGGCGGGAATTGGACTGCAGATCGCTCGGCGCCTCGCTCATGACGGTAACCAAGTCGTCCTCGTGGGCCGCAATCCCGACCGCCTAAAGCAGGCCGAACTTAGTCTCGCCGCCGAAGCGCTGACCTGCCGAACAGTGTCGCTGGACGTTCGCGACGACGTCGCCGTAAATCATCTCATCGAGAACCTCTCCGAGGTCGACGGTGTCGTGAACAACGCCGCGGGCAACTTTGCTGCCCCCGCCGTAGATATGTCCCTGAACGGCTTTCGAGCGGTGGTCGAGATCTCGCTGTATGGAACGTTCAACTTTTCCACCGCCGTAGCGCGACGACTCATCGCCGAGGAACGCCCGGGGGTGATGTGCAACATCATCACGACATACGCCTGGACCGGCGCCCCCGGTGTTGCCCACTCGGCCGCCGCGAAGGCCGGCATGCTCGCCTTCACCAAATCTGTGGGCCGGGAATGGGGGGCGCACGGAATCCGCGTGAACGCCGTTGCCCCTGGCTTCGTTCCCACCGAAAGCGCGACCGCCCAAATTCTCTCCGCGCCCGATTCCGCTGACCGCATGCGCGGGCTCATCCCACTCGGCAGGTTTGGCCGCAGCGAAGAGATTTCCGACGCGGTCTCCTTCCTGATGAGCGATCAAGCCTCCTACATCACTGGCACGTCCTCACCGTCGACGGCGGCCGGTCCCTCGGAATGTCAATGCACGCCGCCGCACCCCGCGACAACCGCTCGTGACCCGGTCCGCTTACATCCACGACTCTTTGTCGGATCCGCCTGGAGATCACCGAACAAGATGAAACACAAGGGGCAACCCACCACCCGCGCCGCGCCAATGGCATGTACGTGAGCTCCACAAAGCACGCTGCGCACCCCCGGCGTGGGGTCCCTGGAACCCGGTCGACCCGTGGAAATAGCTGGCACCGGGCTGCCGTGGCGGCACGGTGACTCTCCGACGATCACCGCCGCGGCAGGGGACAGCGTCACCCCCGATCCCCTCCATGGCGGCCGCTTCGCCACCCGGGCACCCGGATGGTCAGTCGGTGTGGTCTTCCGTGCCGTGGTGGTGCTCGCCTGTGGAGCCGAACGAGCCGGCGGGGTCGGATGCGGAGGGGCGTGGACAAATGCGCGGCGATCTCGAGGTCCAGCGCTCGCGCCAAGCCACCCCCGCCGGGCTCCCTTTCCGCTGCTCCCCGCTCTGCAGATGGCACAACCCTTGACGCCTTGACGCCTGTGGGTGTTGCAGGCATTCTTGGGGTATGCCAGTTGCCGATGTGGTTACTTCCTCGGATGCCCAAGTTGCGGCCGAGCGGTTGTTGACCCGTCTCGGGCCGCGGGTCGGGCAACGGTTCGCGTTGCTGCTCAGCGCCGGGGTCGGTGTCGATGAACTCGAGCGGGAGACGGACACGTTGGTCGCGGCCATGGAGCAGATGCTGCCCGCCCCCTCCGTGCCCGCCCAGGTGTCCGGTCCGGTGTGGACCACCGAGCAGGTCCGGGTGGCCCTGGGAGCACCCGGTGGGGCACCGGTCAGCCGCCAGGCCGTGGACGACCGGGTCCGGCGGGGGACCTTGCTGGCCCTGCGGGTGGCCGAACACGGCGAGCGGGCCTACCCGCTGTGGCAGTTCGTGCACCGCGAGGACCGGTGGGAAGTGCTTCCCGGACTGGCGGCGCTGCTGCGCGCGGTCCCGGAGACGGTGACCGACCGCTGGACGCTGGCGTCCTGGCTGCGTCAACCCCACCCCGCCCTGGACGGCCGCACCCCGCTGCACCACCTGATCGAGCACGGACTCGCCGACGAGCACCTGCTGGCGGTCGCCCGGGCCACCGCGGCCCGCTGGGCGGCGTGAGCCGCCCCGCCCGGGACCGCGCCACCCAACAACCTCCCCCGACCAGCCTCGCCGGCTTCCCCACCCTGGTGCGGCCGCGGCGCCGGCTGTGGCGGGCCGGGCGGAGCGCACACGCCAACCCGTGGTGGTTCGACGGGTCCGGGGCCGGCCGGTTCGACCCGCTCGGCACCGGGCAGGGCAGCTGTTATCTGGGCACCGACCGCCTCGCCGGACTGCTGGAAGTGCTGGGACCGGAGATGTCCGGCGGCGCCGTGCACGTCGATGACCTCATCGCCCGCAGCGTGTACCCCCTCGACCCGGCACATTTGCCCACCCCGATCGCCAACCTGGCGCACCGCCGCGCCGCCGGGTACGGGGTCACCAACGAGTTGTCGACCATGACCCCCTACCACCGCCCCCAGCAATGGGCCACCGCCCTGCTCGAGGCCGGCTTCCGCAGCCTGCGCTACCGCACCCGCTTCGACCCCGGCCCCGGCGCCCGCGGCCTCGCCGTCTTCGGACCGACCGGCCTCAACCCCTGGACCTGGCCCGTTCCCCAGAACCCAACACCCGCAGTGACGTTGCGCCATCAACTGGAGCGGGGCTGCGGCATCACCATCATCGACACCCCGCCGCTGAGCACGCTGCCCGCCGCGCCGCCACCCTGAATGAACCGAACCCACGGGGATCCTGGGGTACCAGGTCCAGGCGTCGAAAAATCAACGAATACGACCTGGCCGTGGGCGCTCACCGCGGGATCGCCTCGGGCTGGCGGTGCAAATGTGCAGCCTGGTCTGGCTGGGGTTCGTGCCCGATGGCGTCATAGCCGTCACACCGGAGCCAGTTGAGACTGCACGGCGAGCGTTTCTGCTCGGTCAGGCGGTGCGGGAACGGCGGCTGGTCCTGGGCCTGACACAGTCTGACCTCGCTGCCCGTGCCGGCATGACCCAGCCCGCCCTTTCTCGTCTGAAAGCCGGTGGTGCCGCGCCGACGATCCCGGTGCTGGAGCGCATCTCGGCGGCTCTCAACGCTGACCTCATCGTGACGATCGTCCCGCACGCGGCTTGAACCAGGCCCAGTCCGCTCCCATCCAGAACTCGGTGCAGCCGTGCCCCGGCTCGGTCCGCGCTTGAGCGCCCGAAGGCGCCCTCAGCCGCCGAACATGCTCACGTAGTCGGCGCGGCCCCTCATGGCGCAGGCCGACGAGATCTGCGCGGGTATCGGCGGCCCAGTGTTGTTGGAGCTGGGCCCGGAGTCGGTGGTGCTCGACTTCACCACCCGGCAGGTGCGCGCACACGCCGGCGAGAAGGCGCGCTACGGCTTCGCGATCCCCCCGGAGCTGGTGCGCACGGTGCTCCGCGACGGTGAGACCGACTGGGTGAACTCCATCTTCCTGTCCACCCGTTTCCGTGCCTGGCGGGTCGGTGGCTACAACGAGTACCTGTACACGTTCTTCAAATGCCTCACCGACGAGCGGATCAACTACGCCGACGGCTGGTTCGCCGAGCAGCACGACGACGGCACCGACATCGAGCTCGACGGCTGGAAGGTGCAGAAGCGCTGCCCGCACCTCAAGGCCGACCTGTCCCGCTTCGGCGTGGTGGACGGCACCACCCTCACCTGTCAGCTGCACGGGTGGGAGTTCGACCTGCCCAGCGGCAAGTGCCTGACCAGCAAGGGCCACGAGCTGCGGGCGGAGAAACTGTGAGCGGCAGGCCGGGTTCCGGGTACCTAACCGAGCGGTTGCGGCGTCAGTAGCCGGTCACACCCTGCTGAAATTGGGTGTTGCACTGCTGGATCTTCGCCTGGTCGCCGTTTGCGCTCTTCACACAGTTGACGAGATCGCTGCCGCCGCTGCCGAAGAACAGCGCCGCTCCGGCCACAACCAGCACGATCGAGAGCACGAGGCCGAGCGCGCCGGTGATGATGCCCGCCAGCGCCACACCGCCGTTCGTCGCCTCGCGCTTCTTGAACCGGGATCGACCGATGAAGCCGAGCACGATCGCGACGATCCCGAGGAGCACGCCGCCGATCACCGTGATCGAGGTGAGGATGGCGAGGATCCCGAAGATCAGCGCGGCGATGCCGACGCCGTTGCGGACGGGGCGGGCGGGCGCACCGTATCCGCCCTGGTTGGCGTAGCCGGGCTCGTTCTTGGATCGTAGGAAGGCATCGACACGGGATTCTCCGTCCACTGGATAGCTGCACCCGCGGCACGGCGCGAACGGGCTGCGATAACGCTACGGACAGAACGAGCCGAATACCGAGCAAACGCGTGATCTGGGCCGATCAGTTACCTCGTCACACCGGGTGGAGCACGTCCGTGCCGACGAACGGCCGTAGCGCCGCCGGCACCAGCACCGAACCGTCGGGTTGCTGGTGGTTCTCCAGGATCGCCACGATCCAGCGGGTCGTCGCCAGGGTGCCGTTCAGCGTCGCAGCCACCTGGGTGCGGCCGTCGTCGTCGCGGTAGCGCACGTTGAGCCGGCGCGCCTGGTAGGTGGTGCAGTTGGAGGTCGACGTCAGCTCGCGGTAGGCCCGTTGGCTGGGCACCCAGGCCTCGCAGTCGAACTTGCGGGCAGCCGAGGAGCCCAGATCGCCACCGGCGGTGTCGATCACCCGATAGGGCACCTCGATCAAAGCGAGCATCTCCTGCTCCCAGGCCAGCAGCCGCTGGTGCTCGGCGTCGGCGTCGGCGGGACGGCACCAGCTGAACATCTCCACCTTGTCGAACTGGTGCACCCGGATGATGCCGCGGGTGTCCTTGCCGTAGCTGCCCGCCTCGCGCCGAAAGCACGTACTCCACCCCGCGTAGCGCTTCGGGCCTGCCGAGAGGTCGAGGATCTCCTCGGCGTGGAAGCCCGCCATGGGCACCTCCGACGTGCCGACCAGGTAGAGGTCGTCTTCGGCGAGGTGGTACACCTCCGAGGCGTGCGCCCCGAGGTACCCGGTGCCCGCCATGACCTCCGGGCGCACCAGTACCGGCGGCACCATCAGGGTGAAGCCGGTGGCCACCGCCCGTTGCGCGGCCAGCTGCAGCAGCCCCAGCTGCAGCAGGGCGCCCGCGCCGGTGAGGAAGTAGAAGCGGGCGCCGGAGACCTTCGCGCCGCGCTCCATGTCGATCATGCCCAGGCGCTCACCGAGCTCGAGGTGATCCTTCGGGTCGGCGATGACGGGAAGATCACCGACGTGCTCGAGCACGACGTAGTCGTCCTCACCGCCGGCCGGGGCGCCGACCTGGACGACGTTGGAGATGGCGCGGTGAGCGGCGTCGAGCGCGGCGTCGGCCTCGGTCTCGACGGCCTCGGCGGCCTTGACCTGTTCGCTCAGCTCACCCGCGGCGGCACGCGCCCGCTCCGCGGTGGCCTTCAGCTCAGCGGCGTCCGGCTGCGCGGCCTGCTGCGCGCGCTGCCACGCACCCCTGAGCCTGCCGACCTCGCCGCTGGCCTTCTTCTGCTCGGCCCGCATGGTGTCGGCGGCGAGGACGGCCGCACGACGGGCGGAGTCGGCGTCGAGCAGGGCGTCGACTTGGGCCGGGTCCTCCCCACGGGTGCGTTGGGAGTCGCGGACGAGCTCGGGATACTCGCGCACCAGCTTGAGGTCGATCACGGTGCGTCAGCCTACGGGCGCTCGCGTTGCCTATGCTGCACCCGATTCGCGCTCCGGCGCGGGATCCCAGCTCCAGCGCCGAATCCGGTGCAGCAGAGGCAAACCGGTGATGGCCCAGGGGCGCCGGGGAAGGCCCCGGATGGAGGAGTCAGGCGCGCAGCGCCGAACGCAGCACCTTGCCGGTCGATGTCCGGGGCAGGGCGTCCAGCAGGTGCACCGCCTTGGGGCGCTGGGCGGGCGCGAGCTGCTCCCGCGCCCACGCGTCGACGGCCGCCACCGAGCCCACCACGGCCGCCTCCACCCGCTGCCCCCAGCGCGCGTCGTCCACCCCGTACACCGCCACCTCGCGCACCCCTGGGCACTGCTCCAGCACCCGCTCCACCTCCAGCGGGTACACGTTCACCCCGCCGGTGATGATCAGGTCGTCACACCGGCCGTCGAGGTACAGCCAACCGTCGTCGTCGAGGCGGCCCAGGTCACCAACGGTGAAGGCCGGGCCGTCCGGAGTCTGGCGCCACGCGGCCGCGGTCTGCTCCTCCGCCCGCCAGTAGCTGAAGCGGGCGTGCCCGGGGACGGCGCACCAGATGGTGCCGTCGGGGTCGGTGCGCAGGGTGCGGCCCGGGCGGGCGCGGCCGACGGTGCCGGAATGGGCCAGCCAGTCGGCGGCCGAACAGGCGGTGAACTGGCCCTCGGTGGAGCCGTAGAACTCCCACACCGCCTCGGGTGCGGCCAACTCCAGCAGCCAGCGTTTGACCGGCTCCGGGCACGGGGCACCGGCGTGGGCGATCAGCCGAAAGCCCCCCAGCACTGCGGGCGTGCGCGCATCACCACACTCCCGTAGCCGCTGCAGCTGCGCAGGCGCGGTGAACATCGTGGTGGGCCGGTACTCGGCGGCCAGGTCCAGGAACTGCTGCGGGGAGAAGCGGCTCGGCACCACCACCGCACCGCCGGCCAACAGGGTGCCGATGGCAAAGCGCAGCGGCGCGGAGTGATAGAGCGGGGAGACGACGATATGGACGTCCGGCGGCCCGAAGCCCCACAGCTGCGCCTCCTCCGCCCACAGTGCGCGGGCGGTGTCCACCTCGAGCACTCCGGACGTCACCCCCTTGCGACGACCGGTGGTGCCGGAGGTGAAGTGCATCGGACGGCCCAGCGGCACGGGCGCCAGCTCTGCCGGCGCGTGTGCGTGCAGCGCGTCCAGGGCGTCCGGGGTGTCCACCACCAGGGCGGGGTCGGCGTCGCGCAGCAGCGCGGCGAGCTCGGCGGCCGGGGTGGCCGGGTCGAGCACCACCGGAACGATCCCGGCCCGCAGCGCCCCCATGACGGCCGTGACGAGGCGTGGGCTGCCGGGGACGACGAGGGCGAGCCGGTCGCCGCGACGCAGCGCCGCACAGCCCCCGGCCACCCGCGTCTGGTCCAACTCGGCCTGGGACGGGGTGAGCAGCACAGGGCGAGATGCTGCCACCTGTGGCGGGTGCCAGCACGTGCACGGTGGCGGGTGCACCGGGCCCTCCAGTCGTCGACCTCACACCGGGGGATGCTGGCTGCGTCTTCCGATTGCCGCACTCAACGCGTCGAGTTCGGCGAGCACATCGGTGGCGGCCCAGATTCGGTTGCGCTTGTTCTGCGACAAGACCTCGAGCACGCCGGCGTCGGTGAGCCGGTTCAGCGCCGCGTAGGTGCTGCCCTCGGTGGTGCCGGTGAGCTGCTGCGCGGTGCCAGCTGTTCACCGAAGCCCGCGTCCAGGCGCGTAATGGCGATCAGCGCACCATCATGGGCTCGTGCTTCCGCGCCGCCGGGCTCGTAGCTGAGCCCGCCGATCCACGGCGGGATGGCCACCTCCACCGTGCGCAGCTGACGGTCCGCCCGTGAACCTCGCTCGCGGTGTTCCGGCTCCCAGTCACGTTCCGCGCGCTGCTGCACCGCCCAGCTATCCATGCCTCCTCCTCCCACACTCAACCCGCAGTGCTGACCCGCTTATTTCGGTTTGCCTGAGCTAAACCATAGCTTCTGCTCAGCGGCCCCCGAGCTCCGCAGCGGTCTGGCCGACCTCATTTCTGACGACCTGTCGGAGCGGCTCGGTCTGCGCTCGAGCGCCGGAAGGCGCGCTCAGCCGCCGAACATGCTCACGTAGTCGGCGCGGCCGAACATCCGCGCGGTGTCCACTGCACTCGGCTGTCCACCCGTCGCATCCGCGCCAGCCGCGACGAGCGCAGCCACCACGTCGTCCTCGCCCTTGAACACCGCTCCCGCCAGCGGGGTCTGGCCCCGGTCGTTCGCCTTGTCCACATCGGCCCCGCGCGCCACGAGTACCCGCACCACCGCCACCTGCCCGTGGTAGGCCGCGAGCATGAGCAGCGTGTCGCCCTTGTCGTTGGCGAGGTTCACCGGCACCCCGGCCGTGACGTAGGTATCCAACCCGGCGCTGTCACCGGAGCGCGCCATGGCGAACAACCGAGTGGCCAGCTCGGCGAACTCGTCCTCACCACGCTGGCTCCCGCCTGGCTCGTCGCTGCCTGGCTCGCTCACCCCTGCGCGCCTCGGGACCGGCGCAGGTCCGCGTCAGCGAGCAGCAACGCCGAGTTCACCAGGGCCAGGTGGCTGAACGCCTGCGGGAAGTTGCCCAGCTGGCGCCGGGCCACCGGGTCGTACTCCTCGGCGAGCAGCCCGACGTCGTTGGCCACCGACAGCAGGTTCTCGAACAGTGCCCGTCCCTCGTCGGGTCGCCCGGTGAGCACCAAGGCGTCGACGAACCAGAAGGAGCAGGCCAGGAACGCGCCCTCCTTGCCGGCGAGGCCGTCGACGCCGCGGGAGCCGGAGGTGCTGTACCGCTCGACCACGTCACCGTGCCGCAGGTCGCGGCCGATCTTGTCCACAGTAGACACCACACGCGGGTCGTCACCGGGCAGGAAGCCGACGCTGGGGATGAGCAGCACAGCGGCGTCCAGCTCGGTACCGCCGTAGTACTGGGTGAAGGCACCCACCTCGGCGTTCCAGGCGTGCTCGCACACCTCCGTGTGCACGGCGTCGCGCAGCTCCCGCCAGCGCTGCACCGGCCCGTCCACGCCGAACTCCTCGACGGTGCGCACCGCCCGGTCGAAGGCCACCCACACCATCACCCGCGAGTGGGTGAAGTGCCGCGCCGGACCCCGCACCTCCCAGATGCCCTGGTCCGCGCTGCGCCAGATGTCGCCCAGGCGGTCGAGCAGCGCGCGCTGCAGACTCCAGGCCAGCTCGGAAGGTGCCAGCCCGTGCACCCGCGCGAGGTACAGCGCGTTCATCACCTCGCCGAACACGTCCAGCTGCAGCTGCCCGGCCGCGGCGTTGCCGATCCGCACCGGCACCGAGCCGCCGTAGCCGGGCAGCCAACTGGCCTCCCACTCCGGCAGCTGCCGCTCCCCCAGCACCCCGTAGAGGATCTGCAGGTTCAGCGGCGATCCGGCGATGGCGCGCAGCAACCAGTCACGCCAGGCGGCCGCCTCGTCGAGGTACCCGCCGCCGGCCAGCGCGGTCAGCGTGAGGGTGGCGTCGCGCAACCAGCAGTAGCGGTAGTCCCAGTTGCGCTCGCCACCCAGCACCTCCGGCAACGAGGTGGTGGGAGCGGCCACGATCCCCCCGCTCGGCGCGTAGATGAGGGCCTTGAGCGTGAGCAGCGAGCGGCGCACGGCATCGCGGTACCTCCCCGTGTAGGAACCGCGGCCGGACCACTGCTCCCAGTACGTCACGGTGTCAGCCACGGCAGCGGCCACGTCGACCGGGCCCGGGCGCTCGTCGATGCTGGTGTACCACTGCATGCTCCACGACCGGCATTCGCCCGCGCGCAGGTTTAACGTCACCGCGTGCACCTGGGTGGAGTCGACCGGGCCCGGCAGCACGTCACCGCGGAGCACCAGCGCGTCCGGCCCCGCCACGGCCTCCAGCCGCTCGTCGGTGTCGTCGGAGCCGGGGCCGCCGTTCCCCAGGTGGCGGATCCAGGGGATCACCGAGCCGTAGTCGAAGCGGACGGTCCAGCGCAGCTCCAACTCGAGCTCACCGTCGAGCACCTCCACCAGGCGCACGATGTCGACGCACGCATCCCGCGGCGGCATGCAGTCGGTGATCCGGACCGTGCCGGTGGCGGTGGTCAACTCCGTGTCGAGTACGAGGGTCTCGCGGCGGTACGAGCGTGTGCACCTGAGGATCTCCGCCGTCGGCGCGATCTGCCAGTGCCCGTTCTGCTCGCCGCCCAGCAACGCCGCGAAGCAGGCCCCGGAGTCGAAGCGGGGCAGACACAGCCAGTCGATCGATCCGCGGCTACTCACCAGGGCCACCGTGTGCAGGTCACCCACCAGCGCATAGTCCTCGATGAGCGCCCGCTCCGTCTGGGCCTCCGCCTTGGGCGTTCCCACCGCCTACCCCCACTGTGCTCGCCCGGCTCCGTCCTTCACCCACCCGCGACGCCGACGCTACCAATGCGGGCATCATGGAGCCCGATGTCCTCCACCTCCACCACCGTCGTGTCGCACTCGCGGACCCGAGCCCCGCGGTCCTCGGCCTACCGGACGCGGGCGCTGCTCGTGGTGCTGGCGATCGGAGCGTTGCTGGCGACAGGGACGACTGTGCTGGTCACCGGCCCGGCGAGGGTGGCTGCGTCCCCACCGGGGCTGGCGGCCGAGCGGGCGACGACTCAGAGCAGATCCCCGGCGGAGCAGGCGGTGTCGCGGGCTGCGCCCGGCTCGTGCCTGACGTGGACGCTGGCCGACGCAGCCGACATCACCGCGGTCGACTGCGCCAGTCCGCACCTGTTCGAGGTGGCCGCTGACGTCGACCTCAGCGGGTATCCGGGTGGGCAGTACGGACCCGACGCACCCTTTCCCGGTGCGCCCCGCCTGGCCGGTCTGCGCACCGAGCTGTGCACGCCCGCCGTCACCTCCTACCTCCGGCAGCGCTTCGATCCGTACGGGGCGTACAGCGTGGGGCTGATCAACCCCGGTGAGGCGGGTTGGGCAGCGGGGGGGCGCACGCTGCGGTGCGGCCTGCAGAAGGTAGGGCGCTCGGGCGCACCCGTCGCCGTCACGGGCACGGTCGCCGGCTCCGACCAGTCCGACGTGACCCCCGTGGGAACCTGTATGGGCATCGCGGCGACGGTGCCCACCGACCCCGTGGACTGCGCCCGGCCGCACGCCGCCGAGGCGGTGGCCCTGGTGGACCTGGCGCCCCAGTTCCCGGCAGGTGTGCCGAGCACCGCCGATCAGGACGCCTACCTGAACACCACGTGCGCCGCGGCGTCCGACCGCTTCCTGGGTACGACCGACGCGGCCGCGAGCAAGGGGCTCACCGTCTTCTGGGCCGACGTCCGTGGGGTCAGCTGGGCGGCGGGCAGCAAGCGGGTGAACTGCTACGTGGGCCGGCAGCAGGCGGGCGGTGGGTTCGCCCCGATAACGGGGGACGCGCGCAACTCCCCCGCAGTAGTCGCGACGCCAGCGCCGAGCGCCACCGGTCGACCGTCCTCGCCGACCGGCCCGCCCACCACTACGCCCACCACCACCGGGGCTGCGCAGGCACCCAGCCGGGCCCCGGCGGCGACCACCGCTACCGCGGGTGGCTGACCGAGGTGCCGGTCACGATGTCGGAGCAGCGCTTCGACGAGCTGGTCGGTGACGCGCTGGACCTCGTGCCGGCCGCGCTCGCCGCCGCGATGGACAACGTGGTGGTGCTGGTGGCCGAGCGGCACCCGGACGAGCCGGGCCTGTTGGGGCTGTACGAAGGGGTGGCGCTGACCGAGCGTGACACCTCCTACGCCGGGGCGCTGCCCGACACCATCACCGTCTTCCGCGGGGCGCTGCTGCAGCACTGCTCCGACGAGCAGGAGGTGGTGGACGAGGTCGCTGTCACGGTGGTGCACGAGATCGCCCACCATTTCGGCATCTCGGAGGAGCGGCTGCACGAGCTGGGCTGGGGTTGAAGCTGGGCAGCGGCCGGGACGGTCCTGCTCAAGTCCCGTCGTCGACCACGGGGTGCTCGGGTGGGGTGAACGGCGGCGAGAACCGGCCCCACTGCGCGCACCGCCAACCGTCGTCGGTCGGCTCCAGCACCACCGCCTCGGTGTTGTCCAGGGCGTTCGCCATCGCGAAGCGGCAGTCCACGCCACCCAGTACGGCGCCCACCAACCGGATGGCCGCGCCGTGACTGATCACCACGACGGACCGAGCGGTGTCTCCGGTACCGACGCCGGTGCCCAGGTGCGTCGCGCGCAGCGCCTGCAGCACGGGCACGAACCGCTCCAGCACGTCACGGCCGCTGTCACCGTCGGGCAGTGCCTCGTCCAGCTGCCCGCTGTGCCACGCGCCGTATACCTGCGCGAACTCCACGTGCGCCGGGGGGTCGCTGCGGTCCTCGAGCGCACCGGCGTCCGTCTCCTGCAACCCCTGGCGTACCTGCACGCCGAGCCGGTGCGCAGCGGCCACCGGTGCTGCGGTCTGCTGCGCCCGCACGGCCACCGAACTCACCACGGCCACCACGTCGAGCCCGGCGAGCGAGGCAGCGAGGGCCGCGGCCTGGCTCTGCCCGAGCTCGGTGAGCGGAGCACCGGGTGGGCGCGAGTCCAGGCGGTGCGCCACGTTCGACGCTGTCTGCCCGTGCCGCACGAGCAGCAGGCGCCCGCTCACCGGCCCGTCCCCTCGCGCAGTGCCGTCACCCAGTCGGTGGAGGAGGTGGGGTCGGGCGGTGCCAGCCCGGGGCTGGCCTCGGCCGCGGGCCACGAGCCGAGGAAGCGCACCTCGGTGCAGCGGCGGTGCAGCGCGGCGATGGCGTCGGCCACCAGCGGGTCGTCGACGTGGCCGGTGCAGTCGAGGTAGAACCGGTAGGTGCCCAGACCCGTACGCGTGGGCCGCGACTCGATGCGGGTGAGGTCGATACCCCGCACCGCGAACTCCGCCATTGCGGTGACCAGCGCGCCGGGAGCACTGATCAGGCTGAGCACCACCGCGGTGCGGTCGGCCCCGGTACGCGGCGGTGGTGGGCATGGCCTGGTCACCAACACGAAGCGCGTCGCAGCGTCGCGGACGTCGGCCACGTCCTCGGCCAGCGCCACCAGACCCAGGCGTGCTCCCACCAGCGCAGTGGATACCGACGCGTCGGCCCGACCGGCGGCGACATCCTCCGCGGCCGCGGCGGTGGAGTCGGCGAGGGTCAGCGATGCCTGCGGCAGGTGCTCGCCCAGCCACCGGTGCACCTGGGCGGCGGCATGCGGGTGGGTACGCACCGAGGAGACGTCGGCCGCCGCGGTGCCGGGCCGGACCAGCACCGAGAAGCGCACGGGCAGCACGGTCTCGGCCACCACCTGCAGCCGGCTACCGGTGGCGAGGGCATCCATGGTGGGGGGCACCGGGCCTTCCACCGAGTTCTCGATGGGCACGCAGGCGGCGTCGGCCAACCCGTCGCGGACCAGCTGCATGGCGGCCGGCGGCGTGGCGGCGGGCACGAGCTCGACGGCCGAGACGTCGACCAGCGCGCCCGTGGCCGCCTCGGTGAACGTGCCCGCCGGGCCGAAGTACGCGATGCGCTGCACGCCTGGCACCCTACGGCCGCATCGACCGGTCACTGCCGCGCGCCGCCGCGCTACCGTCGCTGGGTGATCCGCGCCTGGCTGAGGCCACCGATGCCCGGCGCACCGACCGTCGACGCGCGCGAGCGCCGCGCCCTATGGTGGGAGATCAGCCTCGTCCTGCTGGTCACCCTCGGCCTGTCCGGCCTGCGCAGCCTGGTGTCGCTGCTGGACTCACTGGCCGCCCCGGTGCCCCTCGCTCAGCAGACCGTGGCCATCAACGTGCCGCAGGCGCGTGCCGGTTACCTCGACCTGGTGGGCCAGCTGCTGTCGGTGCTGCGGCTGCTGGCCTGGGGGGCGCTCGGGACGTACCTGCTCTGGCGCGGCTCCGTCGGCAGTCCCGCCCTGGCGCTGCGCACGATCGGCCTGGACCGCACCCGGCCCGGCCGCGATGTCGTGCAGGGCGCCGGGCTCGCCGCGCTCATCGGCATTCCCGGCCTCGGGCTCTACCTGGTCAGTAGGGCGCTGGGCCTGAATCTGACGGTCGCTCCCAGCACGCTGGGCGGCGCGTGGTGGACGGTGCCGGTGCTCGTGCTGGCGGCCTTCGCCAACGCGTGGGCGGAGGAGGCACTGGTGGTCGCCTACCTGCTCACCCGGCTGCGCCAGCTGGGGTGGACGGAGAACTCGTCGTTGCTGGCCTCGGCGCTGCTGCGCGGCAGCTACCACCTGTACCAGGGTTTCGGCGGGTTCGTCGGCAACGTGGTGCTCGGCCTGGTGTTCGGGCGGGTGTGGCAGCGCAATACCCGGCTGTGGCCGCTGGTGTTGGCCCACGGCCTCATCGACGTGGTGGCCTTCGTCGGCTACGCCCTGCTGGTGAACCGGGTGAGCTGGCTGTAGGCCTGGGGCGGGCCTTCCCGCTAGCGTCAGCCCGCATGACGAGCCGGGTCGACTCCGAGGTGGGTGCATTGCGCACCGTGCTCCTACATCGGCCCGGTGCGGAGCTGCAGCGGCTGACGCCGCGCAACAACGATCAGCTGCTCTTCGACGGTGTGCCGTGGGTGGCGCGCGCGCAGCAGGAGCACGACTTCTTCGCCGACACCCTGCGCGGTCGTGGTGTGGAGGTCCTCCTGTTGGCCGATGTGCTCACCGAGGCATTGGCCGGCGACGCCGCCCGGGCCCTGGGGATCGCGGCGGCGGTGGACAGTCGCCGGCTCGGAAGCGGCCTCGCCGACGCACTGTCCGACCACCTGCTCGGCGTGTCGGCCGCCGAGCTGGCCGGTGTGCTCATGGCCGGCATGACCTTCGACGAGCTGCCGGTCGCCGAGCGCACGGCCGGGGTGTCACTGGTGCGTCGGATGCACCACGGCAGCGACTTCGTCGTCGACCCGCTGCCCAACCTGCTGTTCACCCGCGACAGTTCCTTCTGGGTGGGTGACCGGGTGGCTATCACCTCCCTCGCCCTGCCCGCACGCCGGCGGGAGACCTCGCTCACCGACGTCGTCTACGCCCACCACCCCCGCTTCGCCGGCACCCCCAGGGCGTACGGCCACGCCTCCGCCCCGTTGGAGGGCGGCGACGTGCTGCTGCTCGCCCCAGGTGTGCTGGCCATCGGCGTTGGCGAGCGCACCACGCCCGCGGGGGCGGAGTCGTTCGCGCGCAGTGCCTTCGCCGATGGACTCGCCCACACGGTGCTCGCGGTACCCATTGCGCAGGAGCGCGCATCGATGCACCTGGACACGGTGTGCACCATGGTCGACCGGGACGCCGTAGTGATGTACCCGGCGATCAAGGACACGTTGTCCGCCTTCACTATCCGGTCTGCGGGTGAACACGTCACCGTCGACCGACCGGAATCGTTCGTCGAGGCGGCCGCTGCGGCCATGGGTATCGACAAGCTGCGGGTGATCGACACCGGGCTCGACCCCGTCACCGCCGAGCGCGAGCAGTGGGACGACGGCAACAACACCTTGGCCGTGGCCCCCGGTGTCGTGGTGGCCTACGAGCGCAACGTGGAGACCAACGCCCGGCTGGCGGCGTCGGGCATCGAGGTGTTGACCATCGCGGGCTCGGAGCTGGGCTCGGGTCGCGGCGGCCCGCGGTGCATGTCCTGCCCAGTTTCGCGCGACCCGCTGGACTGAGGCGGGTGCGGCTCCGCTGGAGGGTACTCGACCACCACCGTGGTGGTGCAGCGGGGCAACGGTCAGAACCAGCGCCAGCAGCAGGGTCAAAGTGACGACGCCGGTGACCACCGGGACACCGTGATCTCCAAAGACGTCCGGTTCGTTACCCCGGTGGTCAGCGGGGTCACCCCCGACCCCCAGGTGGCAGTGCGGATCGCCGACTACCGCACCAGGTGCAGGCCAAGTTGGACGCTCCGATCGGCACAGCACCGCCGAGTTGCCCCGCGGGGCCGAGCGCACCAGCGAGCTGGCGATCGGCAACGTCGTCGCCGACGCGTTGCGCACCACCTACGGCACGCAGATCGCCTTCACCAACGGCGGAGGGTTGCGCTCGGCGCTGCCGTCGGGTTACCAGCCGGCGGACAAGTCCTTGCGCCGCACCAGCTCCGGTTACGCCGCGGGGCCACCGTTCGACCTGGTGCTCGGGGATGCCTACACGTTGCTCCCGTTCGGCAACGTCGCGGTGACCAGGACCGTGACTGGTGCGCAGCTGTGGGCTGCATTGGAGAACAGTGTGCGTTCGGTTCCCGCGGCGAGCGGGGGTTCCCTGCAGGTCTCCGGGTTCCGGTTCAGCTACGACGCCAGCAAGCCGGCGGGATCCAGGGTGGTCTCGGTAGCGTTGGACGACGGGTCAGCGATCGCGAACAGCCCGTCCACGAGCATCATGCGACGACGAACAACTTCACCAACAACGGGGGCGACGGGTACGCGATGCTCGCCGACGGCCAAGGCGTAACCCGGGACTTGTTGGCGCCGGTGGTCGCGAACTACATCACCGCCCAGGGTTCGGTGTCGCCGGCGGTGGGCGGTCGCATCACCTGAGTGGGCTGAGCCGCGGGCGGGCATGACAGGCGCTGAGCACTCAGGAACGGTCCGCGTACCCGATCACCTGCTCGGCGAACCGGTCGAAGTCACCGAGCCGGGTAGCCAACACCTCGTGCACCCGCTCGGCCGCAATGTCCTCGTAGTGGTGGACTAATCGGTTCCGCATCCGAGCCATCGGTACGAGCTCCGCGGCGAACGCCGGATCGAGTACTCCCTCGCGGCCGAGCACGGTGAACACCTCGGCGTAGCTGCGGGGTTGGTCGAACCCATCGTCGGCGATGACGTGGTAGCCGATGCTCAGCGTCGTCTCGATTGCCAGTTGCAAGAACCTTTCCGCGCTGCCGTAGTTGCGGGGGTCGGCCGTGAACTCCGTGATGGGGGTGTCGGCCAGCTCCCGGAGGATGCGGACGTACCGAGCCAGCAGCGCCAAGAGTTGCTCCAGTCGCGGGCGGTCAACCACGGCTCAACCGCCCGGTTCGCGCGCGCTGCGCCATGGCGGCGAGGTAACCGTCGTGGAAGGGCTTGAAGTCCAGGAACTCCCGCTCGACCGCGGCGCGATGCCGCACCCGTGCGACGTCGTCACGGCTGAATACCGTTCGACCGGCGACGACGCGGTAGGCCAACCACAGCGAGGCGTCCTCCAGCACGACCAGGTCTACATCCTCGCGCCCCAGCGCGTCCGCGAGCGCGTCGTGCAGCCGCGCGTCGTCGAGCAGGGTGCCCCGGGGGTACACCGACACCGCTAGGTCGACGTCACTGCTTGGCCGGTCCGTCCCCTCGGCCACCGATCCGAAGACGTAGGCGAACCGCACCCGGGCGTCGGCGGCGAAAACCGGCTCTAGCCGGGTGGGATCGAACGCAGACATATGTGCAGTGTGCTCCTTGTCAGGCAGCTGACAGTGGTCCGCCGTCCAGCTCAGAGCCCCGCCTCACTGCGCTCCGCGCTCGACGCCGGCGTCGAGCGCGTTGGACGCCGCCGACTTCAGGGTCAAGCCGACGACGGGGATAGGTCGTTGCGTCATGAACTGGTAGTGCGCGAAGCCGGAGAACCGCCTGGCCTGCTCGGCGAACACAGCGGCTCGGTCCGGTTCGGGAAGTACCTCCGCGTCAGCGCTCAGGTTGGCCGTGCCCACCTCGACGCCGACATCATGCGGGTTGGCGACGGTTGGCCAGCGCCGAGGAGTATGCCTGCTGCCGCGGGTCGTGGGCGACGTCCTGGATCCCCCAGCTCTCGTTGATGGGCACCCAGGCGACGATGCAGGGGTGGTCGCGGCGCACCAGCGCGAGCCACTCCTGGGTAAGGAGTTCGACTGCTCGGACAGAAAATTCGTAGGCATTAGCTGTCTCGCCCCATACCAGCAGCCCGAGCCGGTCGGCCCGAGATCGACAACCCGGACCTGCTGCGCACTGTCGTCATGCTGCTGCGTACGACGGCCATCGCCGCGAGCGCCCGCCGTGGGGCTGACGAGATCGCCACCGCCGAGGGAAGGTCGCGGAGGCGGTCGGGCTGCTGGTGAAGATCGACGTCATCCAGAAGACGGCCGGATTGATCCACCTCGACGTTCGCATCTCTGCGCCGGTGTCTGACCAAGCCAGGCGGAGGATGTTGATTTCCTCGGGCGTGGCAGACTGGGGGTGCGTCCGCCGAAATGGGTTACTGAGACGGCCGGCCTCAGCGTCCGTTCAGGCTGGCTGCGTATCGTCACCGGGTGTGGCAGACGGGTGGAACGGCGGCAGGAAGCCGATCGGCAGGACGGGGCGGCCGGACCCAGATCCCACGCGTGCGCTGCCCACGGCCGACCAGCAGGGTCCGCGGGCCTGGTCGCAGGTGCCTCCACCAGCGCGGCAGGCTCCCCCATGGGCTCAGCAACCACGGGGGCAGCAACCACGCGGAGCGCAGCCGCCACCGACCAGGCAGTGGGACCGCAACGGCCCCGACCGCACCCAGTACGCCCCCACCCAGACGCCGCAGCCGTACCGCAACCAGCCGGCGCCGCCGCGCCGTGGTGGTCCAACGCCGCCTCCCGCGACCGGCGCGCGCCGACGTCGCTGGCCCCGGCGCCTGGGCGTCCTCGTCCTAGTGCTGCTGCTGCTCGTCGGCGGGTTCGTCGCCTACCTCGACGCCAAGCTCACCCGGGTAGACGCGCTCCGCGACTACCCGGGCAGGCCGGCGGCCACGGCGGGCACCAACTGGCTGCTGGTGGGCTCGGACAGCCGCGCCGGCCTCACCGCCGCGCAGCAGGCCGCGCTGTCCACCGGTGATTCCGGGGGCAACCGCACCGACACGATCATGGTGCTGCACAAGCCCAACAGCGGTCCGTCGACCCTGGTCAGCATTCCGCGCGACTCCTACCTGGACATCCCGGGCAACGGCAAGGACAAGGTGAACGCTGCCTTCGCGATCGGCGGCCCGCAGCTGCTGGTGCAAACGGTCGAGCGGGCCACCGGCTTACGCATCACGGACTACGCCGAAGTGGGCTTCGGTGGCTTCGCCGGGGTGGTCGACGCGGTGGGCGGGGTGAACATCTGCGTTCCGCAGCCGCTGAACGACCCTGCTGCGGGCATCAACCTGCAGCCGGGTTGCCAGGACCTGAACGGGGCGCAGTCACTCGGCTACGTGCGCACCAGGCACCTCTACGCCAACCAAGACCTCACCCGCATCCAGAACCAGCGCACCTTCCTCGCCGCACTGCTCGCCAAGGCCACCAACCCGAGCACGTTGGTCAACCCGTTCAAGCTCGTCCCGTTGGCCACCAACGGGGTCGGCTCGCTCACCGTGGACTCCGGTGACCACATCTGGAACCTGCTGGGGCTGGGGCTGGCTGTGCGCAGCAACCTGGTGACCACCACCGTGCCCATCGGGAGCACCCCGACGGTCAGCGGCGCCGGCTCCGTAGTGCTCTGGGACGGCGCCCGCGCCCAGCAGTTCTTCGCCGCGTTGGCCGCTGACCGGCAGATTCCGGCCAACCTGCTCACCACCGGCTGAGGGCAGGCTATCCTCAGTGCATGGCGGCTGAGCAGGGTTCGGAGTTCCACGCGTTGCTCCGTGAACAGGTGCGCAACGAGTTCACCGCCTCCCACCAGTACATCGCGGTAGCCGTGTACTTCGACGACGCAGACCTGCCCCAGCTGGCCGCGCACTTCTACGCGCAGGCCGTCGAGGAGCGCAACCACGCGATGATGATGATCCAGTACCTGGTGGACAACGACCTCCCGGTGCGCGTGTCCGGCATCGACGACGTGCAGAGCGACTTCGTCGACGTCCGAGAGCCGGTGACGCTGGCCGTCAATCAGGAGAAGGCGGTGACCGCGCAGATCACCAGGCTCGCGCGCACCGCGCGGGCCAGTGGTGACTACCTGGGCGAGCAGTTCATGCAATGGTTCCTCAAGGAGCAGGTGGAGGAGGTGGCCTCGATGACCACGCTGCTCACCGTCGTGGACCGAGCCGCCGACAACCTGTTCCACGTGGAGGACTTCGTTGCCCGCGAGATGGCCGAGCGGCGGGCCGACGCGACGGCGCCGAGGGCAGCCGGGGGCGCCTGCCCCGTGGCCAGTAGCTGACACTGCGGGCCCGTACAGAAAGCCCCGCGGCCCATGAGGTGGCCGTTGGCCGGGCGGAGGCTGTTGGCCCGCGCGAGGCTGCGCGTCAGCGGATGGTGACCTGCCGCCCGCGCAGCCCGTCCCGCGAGCGACGCTGCGCGGAGGTCAACGGCGCGTCCACGGTCAGCGCCTCGGCCAATGCCGCCCCGAGCGTGGCCGTGGCGGAAGCCCACTCCTGCGCGTGCTGTTCGCGGTCGAGGTCGAACACCGGCACCAGCAGCCCGTGCGCGCGGAACGAGCCGGCGAAGCGCGAGCCCGCGCCGAGCGTGAGCGCACCCGCGGCGTGCACCCTGGCCAGCGCGAGCATGAGGAGGTCCTCGTCCTCTGGTCGCACCCAGCGCAGGTGCGCCTTCTCGCCCGCGTCCACCCACCACGCACTGCGTACCCCGTCGGCCTGCACCTGCGCGGTCGGCATGATCGCGGCGTTGGCGCGTTCCAGGCTCAGGGCCACCTCACCCGTCGGCGGTTCGTCACCCGGGAGCCACCAGGCAAAGTCGGGGTGCACCGTGATCTCGAGGTGCGCGTCGACCGCGAGTACGTCCTGCAGCCGCGGCCCCTCCGGCTGCGCGTCGACGACCTCCAGGGACTGCCCAGCGGGCGCCGTCCGCGACCAGGCGATCGCGCTCCCCACTTCACGGCTGAGGTCCGCCGACCACGTCTGCCCCTGCAGGCCCACCATTCCCAGTCCAACCGCACCTTCGCCTTCGGCAACTGCTCCGCCCATGCCTTCGGCGCGCACCAGTGCAGCCGCAGCCATCGGCAACACCGTTCCCAGCATCACTGGGCGACCGCTCTCGACGAGGGTCAACGGGGCCGTCGCGGAGGCGACGAACTCCCGCAGGGCCACCAGGTCGCACTCCGCGGCCAGACCGGCGAACGGTCGCCCCACCGGCGCCACCCGTTCCTGGCGCTGCCCCCGGGCTGCGCCGGGGCGGGGTCCAGCTCTGCGTCCGCTCTTCTTCGCCACGAGGTGCGAACCTACGTCACCTCACGCGGCCCGCAGCCACCCGCGCATGTCCCTGGGGTGGTTGGTGGCCACCCATCGCACCCCGAGTTCCCGGCACAGCGCGGCGTCCCGCGGTGAGTCCACGGTCCACGTGTAGGTGTCCCTGCCCTGCGCGGTGGCTCGGCGCACCAACTCGGGATCCTCGCGCAGGGCCCGAATGCTGGGGCCGATGGCCGTTGCGCCGGCTGCGGTGCCCGGCACGGCCGCCAGCGTGGCGCACCTGCGCCCGAGCAGCACCGTGGGCAGCCGTGGCGCCGAGAGCCGCACCCGCCACACGGCGCTGGGCGAGAAGCTCATCATCACCGCCACCGCGGCCTCGCCCACCGCGCGGGGCTGCGCCAGGCCGAAACGGTGCAGCTCGGCGAGCAGCTTGGCCTCCACCAGGCCGCCGTACCGCACCGGGTGCTTGGTCTCCACGAACAGTCGGGCACTGTGGCCGTGGGCGACCACGAGCTCCAGTAGCGCCCGCAGGGTGAGCAGGGTGCTCACCCCGGCAGGTTCGGCCGTATCCACCAAGCCACGCTCGCGCTCGTCGAGGAGTTCGTCGGCCGATGCGGGGAACGGGGCGTGCCAGCTGCCGTAGTCGAGCTGCGCCATCCCCTGCAACGTCAGGCCGCTGACCACCCCGCGGCCGGTGGAGGTGCGGTCCACCCGCCGGTCGTGCACGCACACCAGGTGGCCGTCGCGGGTGAGCCGAACGTCGCATTCCAGCGCATCCGCGCCGTGCTGCAGGGCAAGCTCGTACGCGGCCAGGGTGTGCTCGGGCCGCTCCGCAGAGGCACCGCGATGCGCCACCACCAGCGGGGGCTCCGAGGTCACGTCCTCATCGTGCCAGTCGCGGGCCCGCGGTGTGCCCAATTGGGACCGACGCCACCCATCGGCGTGGCGTCGACCGCCCGGCGACCAACACCGCAGTGCAGCGGCGCACGACTGTGAAGGTCAACGCCGCGCTCACTCCGGCGGCCAGGTCCGACAGCCCGGCCAGCACGATCGCGTCGGCCTGCGCCTGCGCGGTGCCCTGCCACCGCCACACCCAGGTGAGCACGCTCAGCCCGGCGCTCATCACCCACGCCGTCCACCACGCACGGACCAGCGGCGACGGGCTGGGCCGCACCTCACGGTTGTGCCCCGCGTCGCGGCTGGGCTCCCCTGTGTGGCTGGGCTCCCCTGTGTGGCTGGGCCGGCCACCCGGCCGGGAGCGGGCGATCATGTGCTCGAGTTCGGTGAGCAGCACCCCCGCCTGGCCCAGGTTCACCACCGGAAGCACCGCACCCAGCACCACCCCCCGCACGGAACGGGTCTCGGTCACCCCGTTCAGCTCAGCCACCGCCAACCTGGTTCGCACCAGCCACAACACCACCACGACACCCGACAGCAGCGCGAGGACCGGTGCGAGCACCCCGGCGGTGACCACCACGGAGTCCGACAGTGCCACCGTGGCCGCTCCCAACAGCTCGGTGCGCCCGCGCAGCACCAGCCCGTAACGCCAGGCCTCTGCCGCGGCGGCCAGGCCGAACGCGAGCGCGGTGCCCAGCAGCAGTGGCCGTGCGCTCGCCGCGAGCGAGCGCGCGCGGGCTGCTGCGTCCGGCGCTTCCTCCGTTGCGCGCTCGAGCGGATGCCGCCACGGCACCGTGGGCAACCCCCACCTCGGCACCATGGGGTAGCGCGGTGTCGGCCCGAGTAGGTGGGGCGCCGCAGTGGGTGCCGTCGCGGCGCCGAACGGTCTATGCGCCACCCAGCGGGTTGTCCACGGCGCGGTGGCCATCGGGTCGGAGAGCACCCCACCGCAGCGTGGGCACCACGGCAGGGGGTGCCCACGCACCGGAACTGCAGCGGCGCACCGGTGACAGTGCTGTACGGGCACGCTGGGCGGCTATCGAGCCTGGGGCAGCGCTGCCCCGGCGGCGAGGCAACTGGGAACCTGGGTATCGGGAACCGGGGTGTTGGCAACTCGGAGCCTGCTCACGTCCACATCGTCCCACGCCGGGCGTGCGGCGCCGGTGAGCAGGTGGGCGGGGCATGACACGCCAGCGCCCCGGACGACTCTGTCCGGGGCGCTGGTGGATTGCGGGTAGGTCAGGCGATCAGTGCGCGATTACCTTCTCCACGCCGACCCCGGTCAGCGACCGAACCTCCATCTCCGCGTTCTTCGCCACGTCACCGCCGTCCCTGCTGAGCAGCGTGCCGACAACACCGAGGACGAAGGCCAGCGGGATCGACACGATACCCGGGTTGGCCAGCGGGAAGTACGCGAAGTTCGCCCCCTTGATCATTGATTCCTTTGCACCCGACACGGCCGGGGAGAAAACGATCAAACCGATGGTGGAGATGAGCCCGCCGTAGATGCTCCACAGGGCACCTGAGGTGTTGAACCGCTTCCAGAACAGCGAGAAGATGATCGTCGGCAGGTTTGCCGACGCCGCGATCGCAAACGCCAGGGCCACCAGGAACGCGATGTTCTGACCGTTGGCCAGGATGCCGAGGCCGATGGCGACGATCCCGATCACCACCGCCGTGATGCGGGAGACGGCGATCTGCTTGCGCTCGTCCACGGCGCCCCGCTTGATGACGTTGGCGTAGATGTCGTGGGCAAACGACGCCGACGCAGTGATGGTCAGCCCCGCCACAACTGCGAGGATCGTCGCGAACGCAACTGCGGCGATGACGCCGAGCAGGATCGTGCCGCCCAGTTGGAAGGCCAGCAACGGCGCCGCCGAGTTCACCCCACCCGGGGCGGCGAGGATCTTGTCCGGCCCGACCAACGCGGCCGCCCCGTACCCGAGCACCAGCGTGAACAGGTAGAACAGCCCGATCAGGCCGATCGACCACACCACCGAGCGACGTGCCTCTTTGGCTGTGGGCACCGTGTAAAAGCGCATGAGCACGTGCGGCAGCCCCGCGGTGCCGAGCACCAGGGCGATGGCCAGGGACAAGAAGTTCAGCCGCGAGGTGGCGCTGGCGCCGTACTGCGCGCCGGGGGCGAGGATATCCCGCTTCGTCTTGGCGACGTCGGCCACCTGCTGCGCGTTGCCCAACAGATCGGAGAGGTTGAACCCAACCTTGGCCAGCACGAGCACGGTCATCACGAGGGCACCGGCGATGAGCAGCGCCGCCTTGATGATCTGGACGTACGTCGTGCCCTTCATCCCGCCGATGAGCACGTAGGCGATCATCAGCACGCCGACGACCGCGATGACCAGGGACTGACCGGCGCGGCCGCTGATCCCGAGCAGCAGGGCGACCAGGCCGCCGGCGCCGGCCATCTGCGCCAGCAGGTAGAACAGCGACACCGCCAGGGTGGAGATCGCCGCGGCGGTACGCACGGGCCGCTGCTTGAGCCGAAAGCTCAACACGTCGGCCATGGTGAAGCGGCCGGTGTTGCGCAGCAGCTCGGCCACCAGCAGGAGCGCGACTAGCCACGCCACCAGGAAGCCGATGGAGTACAGGAAGCCGTCGTAGCCGTACACGGCGATGGCGCCCGCGATGCCCAGGAAGCTGGCGGCCGACAGGTAGTCGCCGGAGATGGCGACGCCGTTCTGTGCGCCGGAGAACGAACTGCCTCCAGTGTAGTAGTCGGCCGCGGTCTTGTTGTTGTGGCTCGCGCGAAACACCACCACCAGGGTGAAACCTACGAAGACCGCGAAGATGACGATGTTGACGATTGGCTCACCCACTTTGGCTGCGCTGGCCTGCGCGAGGACGGCGGTGCCGGCGCTCATCGGACCGACCCCTCGAGCTGCTCGCGGATGGCCTCGGCCCGCGGGTCGATGTCCCGGTTGGCGAAGCGCACGTAGAGACCGGTGATGACGAACGTCGACACGAACTGCAGCAGGCCCAGCACCAGACCGACGTTGATGTTGCCGAGCACCTTGGTGGCCATGAAGCCGTGCGCGTAGTCAGCCAGCAGCACGTAGAGCAGGTACCAGGCCAGGAACAAGCCGGCCATGGGGAAGACGAACCTGCGCAGCCGGCTGCGGAGCTCCTGGAACTCCGGGCTGGCCTGCATGTCGAGGAAGGCTTGGCCGTCCGGGGTGCGCGGGCCGGAGCCCGGCCCGGAGCCTTCCCGCTCGAACGTAGCGCTCACGTTGACCTCCTCGTCAATCCCCGGGGCGGACGCCACGGGACTCGGTGCGGCTGAGCGTAGAGAGAGCCAGGTCACAGATCTGCGCCTGCGCGGCAACTGCTCGCCAAATTGCGCGCTCGAGCGACGAACGGTCGACGAACCGCGACGAGTGGCAGTCCTGCTGCACCCCCGGCGGTCCCGCACCGTGCTCCGCGGCACGCCCGCCGCATCGAGTTCGGCGCGCGTCAGCAATCCCCGGCAACCTTGACCCCCTACCCCCAGCGCTCCACGTCACGATCCACGCCCATTCCCAGCCGTTCCGGAGCATGCATCCGCAGCAGCCGACGGCCGACGTCGCCGGGCACGCTCGCCCGCGTCGCCACGCTCACGCCCACCATCACCACGAACGCGGCGGGCACGCTCAACGCCGCGGGCTGGCTGACCAGCGAGCCGACCCAGCCGCGGGGTGTGCGGTCCAGCGCCGACACCACCACCGCCGTCACCGAGAGCGCGGCGCCGACCACCAGTCCGGTGGCAGCACCCGCCGCGGTGAGCCCCCGCCACCAGATGCCGAGCACCAGCAGCGGGCAGAACGTCGACGCAGCCACGGCGAAGGCCAGGCCAACGGTCTGCGACACGTCCAGCCGCACCAGGGCCAGCGTCAACGCGACGGGCACGGTGCCGGCGAGCAGCGCGGCCAGCCGGAAGTCCCGCACCCGACCGGGCAGCACGTCGGTGGACAGCACCCCGGCCACGCTCACCACCAGCCCCGATGAGGTGGACAGGAATGCCGCGACCGCACCGGCAGCGACCAACGCCGCCAGCAGCTGCCCACCCAGTCCGCTGAGCATCGCGCCAGGCAGCAGTAGCACGGCGGCGTCGGTGGTGCCGGTGACCAAAAGCTGCGGAACGTACAGCCGCGCGAGCACCCCCAGCACGGTGGGGAACAGGTAGAACACGCCCAGCAGGCCGAGCACCACCAGCGTCGTCAGGCGGGCAGCTCGTCCGTCGGAGTTGGTGTAGAAGCGGACCAGCACGTGCGGCAGCCCCATAGTGCCCAGGAAGGTGGCCAGGATCAGGGAGTACGTCTCGAACAGCGGATGGTCACCGCCCAGGCCGCCGGAGGGCAGCAGCCACCGGGCGTCGGTGGTGAGTACGCCACTGACGACGGGGACATCCGAACCGGCGGCCAAGATCAGCACCGTGCCGGAGCGCACCTCGTGCTCGCCGGGCTCGAGCCGCGTGCTCACGCCGTCGACCTGCAGTACCAGTGGGCGCGCCACGTCGAGGACCACGTCGGTGGTGATGTCGATGGTGGTCTGCGCGCTGACGGTGGGTGGGGCGGGGGCACCGACGGGGCGGGCGTCGGCGGTGTGGTGCAGCAGCAGGACAAGCGTGGGCACGCCGATGGCGGTGAGCTTGAGCCAGTACTGGAACGCCTGGACGAAGGTGATCGAGCGCATCCCGCCACCGGCCACGTTGGCGACGACCACCACACCGACGGCCAACGCCCCCACCCAACTGGGCGCGCCGGTCAGGATCCCCAGGGTCAGCCCCGCACCCTGCAGTTGGGGCACGAGGTACAGCCAGCCGATCAGGACCACGACGAGCGTCGCCAGTCGCCGCAGCCGCGGTGAACCCAACCGGAATTCGGCGAAGTCGGGGATGGTGTAGGCCCCGGAGCGGCGCAGCGGCGCAGCGACGAACAGCAGCAGCGCCAGGTATCCGGCGGTGAACCCGACCGGGTACCACAACGCGTCGGCTCCGTACTTGGCGACGAGCCCGGCCACCCCGAGGAACGATGCCGCCGACAGGTACTCGCCGGAGATCGCCGCGGCATTGGTGCGGGGGCCAACGCTGCGCGAGGCGACCAGGAAATCGGACGTGGTGCGCGCCATCCGAACCCCGTACGCGCCGAGCGCCACCGTGAGCACCGCCACGAGGGCGATCGCCGCCAGGGTGAGCGGCTGGGCGCTCACCTCAGTCTTCGACGAGGTCGGCGAAGTCCTGCTCGGTGCGCTCGGCAAGTCGCGTGTGCGCCCAGCCGACGAGCCAGAGGAACGGGTACGCCAGGACACCCAGCAGCAGCCACGGCAAGCGGACACCGAGCACGCTCACCTCCCCGAGGGCGGGCACCACCGCGAACACCAGCGGCAGCACACCCAGCAGCACCACGACGAGGCCCGCCAGGCGCAGCGCGAGCCCCAGCTGGGCGCGCACCAGCCCGCGTAGCAGCACCTCACCCACCTCGGTCTGCTCCGCCACCTCCGCGCTGGTGCGCACCAGCCGGCGCGAGCCCCGGCGCTCGGCCAGCACCACCCGTACCCGGCGCGGGCCCTCGCCTGGATGCCCCGGATGCCCCGGATGCCCCGGCCCGGTCACCGGCCGACCCAGCTCTGCTTGACCGTGCGCACCAGGGTGTCCTTGAGCTCGCGGGTGTGGCGGCGGCTGACGGGTAACTCAACCGCTCCTGGCGCTCCGGGTGCTCCGAGCCGCACCACGTACCCGCTGCCCACCATGCGCAGCTCGGTCACCAGCGGCAGTGACACCAAGTAGGAACGGTGCACCCGGACGAACCCCACCTCGCTCCACCGTTCGGCCAGCACCGACAGCGGGATGCGCACGAGGTGGCTGCTGGCGAGGGTGTGCAGGCGGGCGTAGTCACCCTGCGCCTCCACCCAGCGCACCGCCGAGCGCGGCACGAGGGTGGTGGTGCCGCCCAGTTCCACGGGGATCACGTCGTCCGGTGCCCCCTCGGCCGTGGTGGCGAAGTTTCGTAGTCGTTGGATGCGGCGCAGTGACTCGGCCAGGCGCTCGGCGCGCAGCGGCTTGAGCAGGTAGTCCACGGCACCGATGTCGTAGGCCTCCACGGCGCGGTCGTCGTGCGCGGTGACGAAGACCACGACCGGCGGCTCCGCGAACGCGGTGAGCACCCGCGCCAGCTCCAGCCCGTCGAGCCCGGGCATGCGGATATCGAGGAAGACCACGTCGACTCCGGGCTGCTCGGGGCTGTTGAGCAGCCGCAGGGCCGTGGTGGCGTCGGCGGCGGTGCGCACCTCACCGACCCGCCCGTCTGCTCGAAGCAGGTAGGCGAGCTCGTCGAGAGCCGGTGGCTCGTCGTCGACGGCAAGCACCGTGAGGGTGCCCGCGTTGATCAGCGGCCGGGCCGTAGTGGGGTCGGGCACGGGGGTGCATCGTGCCCAGGAGTCGGGGTTGTTGTCCACGTCGGGCCGCTTTCCGCTGCATACATGTATGCACGGCTGGAAGCGGCCGGCGCGGCCGCCGCGGTTGCGCCGGCCGCTCAGAGGCCGAACCGCGCCCACGCGGCGCGATGCTCCAGCGCCCCGAGCGCCCCCACGAGCGCCGACGGACCCAGCGCGCTGTCCGGCGTCGTGCCCGGCAGCCCCAGGCGTGCGGCCAGGGACTTCCGGCGGGTGGTCAGCCGCACGGCGGCATCGGGATAACGCTGCGCCAGGACGCCGCGCAGCGTTCCGAGCGTGTCGACCAGTCCCAGCTCCACCGCGCGCCGACCCGTCCACACTTCCCCGGTGAACAGCTCGTCGTCGGCGCCGACGAGTTTGCTGCCCCGCCGCTCGCGTACCCACGCGGCGAACTCCGCGTGGATGCCGGCCTGCATGCCCAGCAGCCACGCCACGTCGTCGTCCTTCTCCGGCGAGAACGGGTCGAGCCGCGCCTTGTGGGCGCCGGCCGTGTGCAGGCGCCGGTCCACGCCCAGCTTCCCGATCAGTCCCTCGAGCCCGAACCCGGACGACACCACCCCCACCGAACCGAGCAGCGATGTCGGTGCGGCGATGATCTCGTCGGCCGCGCACGCCAGCCAGTAGCCACCGGAGGCGGCGACGTCCTCGCAGAATGCGAGCACCGGCAGCTCGTGTTCGACGGCGAGTTGCCGAATGCGATCAGCGATCAGCGCGCTCTGCGTCGGTGACCCGCCGGGCGAGTTGATCGCCAGCGCCACCGCCTGCACCCCGTCCGCGGTAAAGGCGCGCCTCAACGACCCCTCGACGGTGTCGGTATTGAGCTGCGGACGACCCAACCCCACCACACTCGAGGCGATCACCCCGTGCAACCGCACCACCGCGACGACGGGCGAATGTTCACCGGATATGCGTGCGGGCAGCTTGTCGGACAATGCCGACGGCATCTTCACCATGCCCTGAGCGTACGGAGGCCTGCCCTGAGCTACGGAGGCGCTGGAGCTGGTGGCCGTTGCAGAGCCACCCCTGAGCGGAACTTGGGCACCCGGAGGCTGACTTTCGTCCCCGCACCGGGCGCAGTCTCGACCACGAGCCCGTAGTCGTCGCCGAATGCCGCCCGCAGCCGGTCATCGACGTTGCCCAGCCCGACGTGCGCCCCGGAGGAGTGCGCCTCGTCGGAGTCGAGGTCACCGCCGGCCTGCAGGCGCGCGGGATCCATGCCCGCGCCGTCGTCCTCGACGCTGATGACGCACTCCGCGCCCGCGTCCTCCGCGACGACGGTGACCGTGCCACCGGCGGGTGAGCCGGCGAGCCCGTGCCGCACCGCGTTCTCGACCAGCGGTTGCAGGGCCAGGAACGGCAGCACCACGCCGAGCACTTCGGGTGCCACCTGCAGCCGCACCTGCAGCCGGGGGCCGAAGCGGGCGCGCTCCAGCGTCAGGTACCGGTCAATGTTGCGCAGCTCGTCGGCGAGGGTGGTGAACTCCCCGGCGCTGCGGAACGAGTAGCGGGTGAAGTCGGCGAACTCCAGCACCAGCTCCCTGGCTCGCTCCGGGTCGGTGCGGACGAACGACGCGATCGTGGTCAGGGCGTTGTAGATGAAATGCGGGCTGATCTGCGCGCGCAGCGCCCGCACCTCGGCGCTGGCCAGCCGGGTGCGCGAGTCGTCCAGCTCGGCCAGCTCGATCTGCGTGCACGCGTAGCGCGCCACCTCTCCTGCGGCCCGCAGCAGCCCCGGTCCGGCGTCGGTGGTGCTCACCGCGCCGAGCACCCCCACCACCCCGGTGTCGGTGAGCACGAGCGGCACGACCACCAGCGCACGCACGGTGCAGTCCAGGCGCCCGCAGTCGGCGTCGGCGTGGGTCACCAGCTCCCGCCGGCCCTTCTCCGCCGCACGACGGGCAGCCGCCAGCAAGTCAGCGGTGTGGTGATCACTCGACCCGTTCCAGACCAACAGCTGCCCGTGGGCGTCGATCAGTGCCGTGGCGGCGGTGCCCAGCAGCGCGCGCAGGTGCGGGGCGGCCTCGGCGGCAGACGCGGCAGACAGCCCCCGGCGCAACGCGGGCGCCGCGAGCGACGCGGTGTGCAGGGTGTCGTGGACGGCGCGTTCCAGTGGGGAGGCGAAGGAGCGCTGCGCCCGCAGCCGCCGAACCAGCAGCCCCACCACGGCGGCCACCACCGCGAGCGCGGCGACGCTCAGCACCGTGGATGAGGTGAGCACGCAGCCAGTCTGCATTGCCCGGCTCAGCCGGGGTGTGCATTGCCCGGCTCAGTCGTAGCTGACGTCCGTACCGTCGGCGGGCTCGTCCGCACCGTCGGCGGGCTCGTCTGCCACCACCACATCGTCGGCGGGCTCGTCCGCCACCACATCGTCGACACTCTCGTCGAGCTCATCGACCGGAGTCGCCCCTACGGGGCGGTCGGGCAGCTCCTCCAGTGGGGTGTCAGGCCGCTCCTCGGACAACTTCTCGTCCAGCGACTCGCCCATCCGCTCCTCGTCGGCGGTGGTGCCGCTGCGATCGGCGCCCGCCCAGTCGTCGGGTGCGTCGTAGCCGTCGTCGCCGACGCGTTCGCCGAGCTCATCGGAGTCGGTGCTCGCGCTGGCGTCCAGCGTCTCCTCGTTCAGGTCCTGGTTGGTGTCGTTGTCGTCGTCAGCCATCCGCCCAGCCTGTCGTAGCACCGCGGCGCAGCGCGAGTCGGGAAGCAGGGCTGCTGCGGGTCACTGACCGCCGGTGCCACCGGCTCCCGACCCAACCAGGCCAGGCCCATTTGCCCGTGTGCCGATCAAATTCAGGCGGTGCGCTGGAACACCGCACGCTCCAAGCGCGTCACCCGTTCCAGCAGTGTGCTGGCGCCTTCGCGCTCGGCGCACAGCTTGTCGATCGCCCAGATCCGTATCAGCGTAGATATCGGCAGATGTGCTTCCTGGGCGGCTCGCTGTAGTTCCGCGTGTTCGTCGGCGGACAACCGCACGGAAACGTCCGTGCCGCGACCGAGGTTGGGTCGGCTCACCGTCACGTGCTCGGGCAACTCCTCGGGCATCTCGTAATCTTCTGCTGCCGCGCCCTCCTCGGCGAGCAGGTCATCGATCTTGCTCATTGGCCTCTCCGTCGCTGCGTAGGTCGCGTCGGTTCGCCGTCCACGCGTTGCTACCCCACCATTCACCGTCGGGCCGCTCGGCCGGATCGGCGTCGTGGGCGACGAGGCTACTACGGAGCACTACGCCCGCAAGGACGTCGGCGGCTGGCGACCCCCATGAACTGGCCGCCGAATTCGGCACTGCGACAGTGAAAGTGCAACCCGGCCCCCTCGCCTGACCGGTCCCGCCTCAGCGCAGCAGCCTGCTCATCCGCCGGTCGGCCAACGGCTTGCCGCCGGTCTGGCAGGTGGCGCAGTACTGAAAGGAGCGGCTGGCGTAGGACACCTCGCGCACCGTGTCGCCGCACACCGGGCATGGCATCCCGGTGCGCGCGTGCACGCGGAGCCCAGCTCGCTTCTCGCCCTTGAGTCGCGCGGCGTCCTGGCCGACGGACCGGTCGACCGCCGAGCGCAGCACCTCCACCAACGCGGTGTGCAACCGCCGCACCTGGGGGTCGGTGAGCCTGGCCGCGGTGGCGAACGGCGACAGCCGGGCGGTGTGCAGCACCTCGTCCGAGTACGCGTTGCCCACCCCGGCCAACACCTGCTGGTCCACGAGCACGGTCTTGAGCCGCTCGGCGCGCCCAGCCAGCAGGGCGGTGAAGTCCGGGAGGGAGATGTCGAGCGCGTCGGAGCCGAGCGTGGCGATCCCGGGCACCTCGGCGGGGTCGTGCACCACCCACACGCTCAGCCGCTTCTGCGTGCCGGCCTCGGTGAGGTCGAAACCGGGTGCGCCCGGCGGCTCACCCAGGTGCACCCGCATCGCCAACGGTCCCTTGCCCGGTTTGGGCGGGGTGGCGCTGAGCGAGTCCGACCAGCGCAGCCACCCGGCGCGCATCAGATGTACCACCAGGTGCACCCCGTCGCAGTCCAGGTCGAGGTGCTTGCCGCAGCGGCCCGCGCCCGTCACCGGGCGGCCGACCAGCGCGGTCACCGGCGGGTCGAACGACTTCAACGCCGTCAGGGCGGCGAGGTCGACCCGGCCGACCGTGCGCCCCACCGCGTGCTCGCGTAGATGGTGGGCCAGGGCTTCGACCTCGGGCAGTTCGGGCACAGCGCGAGTGTGCTCCGCCGGAGCAGGACGCGACCAGGGCTCAGCCGGAGTAGGGCAGCTCGCCGCCGGTCAGGTCATGGCGCGGGGCAGCGGTGCGCTCGGCCACCTCCCCGGCGAGTGCCGTCGCCTCCCGGTGCGCTGCCCACGGGCCCCGGACGATCCGCAGCAGCCCTTGGGCGGCACCCAGTTCCAGCGATTCCGCTGGGGTGGCCGTGATGCTCCACGGGCGCCGCGTCAGCCACCACGCCACCGCCAGCGCGGCAGCCAGCAGCACCGGCCCGCTCACCCAGCTCGGCAGGTACAGGTTGGCCGGGGTGCTCAGCAGCACGGCGAGCAGCAGCACGCCCGAGACCGTCAGCAACACCGCCCGCAGGAGCGCGTCCGCGGGTTCGACGATCGTGAGCTCACCTGCGGCGGCGGGCTCGACCAGGTGCACGCGCGAACTGACCGTCCAGACCCGGCCGTCGCGGTCGTGCACCACACGAGCCATGTCGCTCAGCTGCTGCGCGACGCGGTGGGCGGCCGCACGTCGGTCTGCGCGACGTCGGCGGGGATGCCCAGACCGACCGGACAACTCACACCCGTGGAATGCACCGGGCAGTACCCGTGCGGGTTCTTGGCCAGGTACTGCTGGTGGTAGTCCTCGGCGTAGTAGAACGTACCCAGCGGGGCGATCTCGGTGGTGATCTGCCCGTACCCGGCCTTGGTCAGCTCCGCCTGATAGGCGTCGCGGGAGGCTGTGGCCACGGTCAGTTGATGATCGGTCACCGCGAAGATCGCCGAGCGGTACTGGCTGCCCCGGTCGGCCCCCTGCCGCATGCCCTGCGTGGGGTCGTGCTCCTCCCAGAACGCCTTGAGCACCTGCTCGTAGGAGATGACCGCCGGGTCGAACACCACCAGCACCGCCTCGGTGTGGCCGGTGCGACCCGAGCACGTCTCCTCGTAGGTGGGGTTCGGGGTGAACCCCCCTGCGTAGCCGACGGCGGTGGAGTACACCCCCGCGTGCTGCCACAGCTGCCTCTCCACACCCCAGAAGCAGCCCGCTGCGACCACGGCCGTCTGCATACCCTCCGGGAAGGGCGGCTGGATGCGGTGCCGGTTGACGAAGTGGGTATCGGGCACGGCGAGCGGCGTCTGCCTGCCCGCCAGCGCGCTCGCTGCGGTTACCATGCTCGACTTGTCCCCGAAGATGCTGTCCAACCAGGCCATGCGCGTAATTCTACGCTCGGCGCGGGAGGTCGGGGCGGCGCAGGATGGCAGCGGCCCGGGGTGCGGAGACGGTGAGGGGCACGACGATGAGCCGGGAAGACAAGCTCAGCCAGTTGGACAGCGCGGTGGCGTCCGGTCGGATATCGGCCGAGGAGTACCGGACTCAGCGCGACGAACTGCTCGGCGAAACGGGGCAGGCAAGGCACGCCGACGATCCCTTCCCGCCCCCGTTCCGGTGGGCGGAACCGGGTACGGACACCACTCAGGTCGTGCGCTCCGAGCAGCTGGTTGCCCCGGCCGACGCGACCCAGGTCGTGCGGGCAACCCCGGGTCCGCCACCGGCGGCGGACGCAACCCAGGTGGTCACCGATGCCGGAGGTAAGCCCCAGGACCCCGACCGAACCCAGTTCGTTCGCCTGCCGCGGCACTCCCCGCCCACTACACCGCCACCGCACGCCACCACCCCGCCGTGGCTGCAGGCAGCGCCGCGCCGCAACTTTCCGATCCGCGGTTTCCAACCCGACGGGCATGACTTCTTCGCCAACGCTGCATCGCAGTCCCGGCAGCGGATGCTCGGCGTGCTCGTCCTCCTCGTGCTCGTCATCGCGGTCGTCGTCGGCAGCGTCCTGTACTTCACCTAGCCCGGTGTGACGCTGGCCCGGTGACGCCGCCTCCGGAGCGGGAGCGTCGCCGCCCGAGGATGATGGAAGCGTGAACGACTTCCCCCGCGTCGACTGGCAGCGCCAGCTCTCGTCCTCCGCGCCCGTTGCCCTGGTGCTGCCCGGCGGCAAGGCCCGCTCCGAGATGCGGACCAGCGCACTGAGCTTCGGTCAGCTGCGCATGCGCCCCTTCGCCATCGCCTTGCTCCACGGGCTGCCCAGCGTGTCCGTTGGCACCGTGCGTTACCGCCACCGCGGGTGGAACGCGCCGCGCCAGGAACCGGCGCAGGACCTCCGTGCGGTGCTGGACACCCTGCCCGGCGACGCACCGGTGGTGCTGGTGGGGCACTCGATGGGGGCCCGGGCCGGGGTCGCCGCCGCCGACCACCCGCGGGCGAGCGGCGTGGTGGGAATGGCGCCCTGGCTGCCCGAGGAGGACGGCGTCAGCAGCGTGCGTGGGCGCACCATCGTGTTGGCTCACGGCAGCCGTGACCGCTGGGTGCACACCGACCTGTCCGCCCAGTGGGCCCGCCGCGCCCGGGGCGTGCCGGAGCGGCTGGCCCGCTTCGTGGTGCCCGACGACAACCACACGATGTTCCGCCACGCCAGCCGCTGGCACCGCCTGGCCGTGCTCGCCGGCGCCGCGATACTTGGGCTCGGCGTCGACCCGCTGCTCACAGCGGCGTTCGCGGCGGGGGAACGCGGCGAGCTCGCCGTTCCCCTGCCGGCACTGCCTGGGTGAACAGCGCCACCGTGAGCGAACCGCGAGCCCCTCCAGCACGAACAAGCCGACATGACCGGGTACACCCGGTCCTCGGGTGCGACGGTGTCCCGCGCCCCCGGCGTTACCCCTAGATCGCCCAGGAGGACTCCATGAGCACGCAGCGCGAGTCGGTCGCGGTCGTGGGCTCCGGGGTGTCCGGGTTGACGGCCGCGCACTCGCTGGCCACGCGCTTCGACGTCACGCTCTTCGAGGCCGACGACCGCCTCGGCGGGCACGCGCACACCCATGACATCGCCGACTCCTCGGGCCGCGCCATCGCCGTCGACTCCGGCTTCATCGTGCACAACGAGCGCGCCTATCCCACATTGCTGAAGCTCTTCGCCGAACTCGACGTACCGACGCAGCCCTCGGAGATGACGATGTCGGTGCACTGCGACGGCTGCGGGCTGGAGTACGCCGGCGGCGGCGGGCTGCGCAAGATCTTCGGCTCGCCGTCCACCGCGAACCCGCGGTACCTGCGGATGCTCGTGGAGGTCAAGAAGTTTCACCGGCAGGCGCAGCGGGTGCTGGGCTCCGGTCAGCTCGACACCCTGACCCTCGGCGGCTTCCTGACCCTCGGTGGATACTCGCCGTACTTCGTGCGGCACTTCATGCTGCCGTTCGTCTCGGCCGTCTGGTCGGCGGGACCGACCACCTCGCTGCAGTACCCGGCGAAGTACTTGTTCACCTTCCTGGCGAACCATGGGCTGCTCTCCGTCGGCGGCTCCCCGTCGTGGCGCACCGTCACCGGCGGTTCCCGAACCTACGTCGACAAGCTCGCCGCGCGGCTGCCCGCCACGCGCTGCTCGTCCGGCGTGCGCAGCATCAGCCGCCACCCCGACGGGGTGTCCGTCACCGACGCTAGCGGCGCCACCCAGTCCTTCGCCACGGTGGTGGTGGCCACCCACGCCGACGACGCGCTGGGCCTGCTCGCCGACCCGACCCCGACGGAGAAGGAGGTGCTCGGCGCGTTCAGCTACTCGCACAACGAAACCCTGCTGCACCGCGACACCTCCGTGCTCCCCACCCACCGCGCGGCCCGCGCGGCGTGGAACTACCGCATGCCCTCCTGCACCGCAGGCGAGCAGGGCCACCGCACCGTGCTGAGCTACGACATGAACGTGCTTGCGCGCCTGCACGCCGAGGACACCTACGTGGTGACGCTGAACCAGACCGACCACGTCGACCCGGCGACGGTCATCGCGCGGATGGACTACACCCACCCCGTCTACACGCTGGAGTCGGTTGCGGCGCAGTCCCGGCTGCCCGAACTCAACGACGGCCGCACCGCATTCGCCGGCTCCTACCACGGCTGGGGCTTCCACGAGGACGGCTGCGCCGCGGGCGCGCGGGCCGCGGCGTCGCTGGGTTCGACATGGTGATGCAGACCAGTCCGCTGCCCGCGACCGGGCTCACCGGCACCGGTCCATGGATGTACGACGCGGTGGTGGGCCACGCCCGGCGGGCGCCGTTCGAGCACGGTTTCTCCTACCGCCTGCGGCCCTGGCTGGTCGACCTCGACGCCCTCGACCGATACGGGCGCCCGCTCGCCCTGCCGCGCGTGCTGCGCACCGTCGCCGGCTTCCGCGCGCAGGACCACTTCGACGGCTCCGCGCCCACGCTGCGGGCCGCCGTCGACCGCTGGTGCGCCGACAACGACCAGCCGCGGCCGCACCGGGTACTCACCCTTGCCGAGCCCCGCACGTTCGGCTACGTGTTCAACCCGATCTCCGTGCACTGGCTCTACGACGGCGCCGGTGGGGTGAACCTGGTGCTGGCCGAGGTGCACAACACCTACGGCGGGCGCCACGTTTACCCGGTGCACCGCGACCGGGGTGATCGCGCGCAGGTGGACAAGGCGTTTCCCGTCTCGCCGTTCTTCACCACCGCAGGGCACTACGAGATGCACATCAGCGACCCCGCGGACACCCTCGAGGTGAGCATGACGCTGGCGCTGCCCGCGGCGGCGCGCGACCCGGAGACCGACCGCCCCGAGCCGGCCGCGCACCCCGAGCGCGCGACCCGGCCCTTCACCGCCACCCTGCGCGGCACCCGCATCCCGGCGACCACCGCCACGGTGCTGGCCACCCTGGTCAAGCACACCTGGCCCAGCCTGCGGGTCAGTGCCCTCATTCACCGCCACGGCATCCACCTCTGGCTCACCGGCCGCCGCCGCGCAGACCAGCGCGGCGCGACTTTGCCGGTTCAGCCGCACCCCCGTCGATCGAGTTGGGAAGGAGTCCGGTGAGTACCTCTACTCCGGCTCGCGCACCGAGGGCCACCACGTCCGGGACCACGAAACCCCCGGTAGCGCACGTCATCCCGCGCCCGGCCGAGGGGCACTGGCCCGGCCTGGCTACGCCACCGAACCACGCGGTGCGCGCCCGCGTGGCCCGCTCGCTGTTCCTGCGGGCGGTCGACCCGTTGGAGCTGCGGGTGGTGTTTCCCGACGGCACCCGACGTGGTGCGGGCGGCACCGACTCACCGGTGATGCGGTTGATCCGACCCGACGAGTTCTTCCAGCGGCTCGGTGCTGACGGCCTGATCGGCATGGGCGAGGCGTGGATGGTCGGGGACTGGGACTCCACCGACCTTCCCGGGGTGTTGGCCCCGATGGCCGCGCGGATGGGCGCGCTGATTTCGGCCCCGCTCCAGCGCTTCCGCAGCGTCGTCGACCGCCGCACCCCCAGCGCCGAGATGAACGACCTCGATGGCGCGCGGGAGAACATCCACCGGCACTACGACCTGTCCAACGACCTGTTCCAGACGTTCCTCGACGAGACCATGAGCTACTCCTCGGCGTGGTTCGCCGCCCAGGGTGAGCCGGACGACGGCGAAGACCTCCAGGCCGCCCAGGAACGGAAGATCGACGGCATCCTCGACCTCGCGCACGTGCGCGATGGCAGCTCGGTGCTGGAGATCGGCAGTGGCTGGGGTGGGCTGGCCATCCGCGCCGCCCAGCGCGGCGCCACCGTGCTCACCGTCACCCTGGCCGCCGAGCAGAAGGAGTTGGCGGACAAGCGCATCGCCGACGCCGGCCTGACCGAGCGGGTCGAGGTGCGGCTGCAGGACTACCGCGAGGTCCGCGGCACCTTCGACGCCGTGGTCAGCGTGGAGATGATCGAGGCCGTGGGCAAGGAGTTCTGGCCCGAGTACTTCCGCACCATCGACTCCCTGCTCGGGCCGGGCGGGCGTTTCGGATTGCAGGCCATCACCATGGGCCACGAGCGGATGCTGGCCACCGCAGGCAGCTACAGCTGGATCCACAAGTACATCTTTCCTGGCGGCATCATTCCCAGCCTGCAGGCCATCGACGAGGTGAACGACGCGCACACCACGCTCAAGGTCATCGAGGCGCGCCGGCTGGGTCTGAGCTACGCACGCACCCTGGCCCGCTGGCGGGAGACGTTTCTGGCCAAGCAGCCCGAGGTCGAGGCGCTCGGCTTCGACGAGACCTTCGTGCGGATGTGGGACTTCTACCTCGGCTACTGCGAGGCGGGCTTCGCCACTCGGTACCTCGACGTCTGGCAGCTGGGGCTCGGCCGGGCGTGAGAGGCGGCCGCACACCGCTCTCAGCCCACGGTCAGCCGGCCCGGAGGCAGCACGGCGTGTACTCCGTGCACCTGGTTCACCACCTGCGTCACCCGCAGGTCGACGGCCACCGAGCACAGCGCCAACGCCCGCGGCCTGCTGATCCCGTGCCGGGCCGCAAGCAGGTCAAGCATGCCGTTCAGCGCCTGGAGGGTGGCCGCGCCCACGTCCGTGTCCAGCCCGAACGTGATGTCGCCTGCCGGGGTGCTGGCGCGCGGCATCGTGAGCGGGGTCCGGGGATGGAGCTCCAGTTGCAGCCGCACCTCGGCCATGGGGCATTCCAGCGCCACCCCGGACACCTCCCCGTCGCCCTGGACGGCGTGCCCGTCGCCCACCGACAGCAGCCCGCCCACCACCTCGACGGGCAGGAACAGGCTCGACCCGGCGACGAGCTCCCGACAGTCGAGGTTGCCGCCCACCCGCCGGGGCGGGATCGTCGAGTGCGCCATGCCGTCCGGGCCGACGCCGTCGATGGCCGGACCGGCAGGGCACACGCCAACCACTCCGAGGAACGGGCGCAGCTGCACCTGGTCGCCGTGCTGGTCGGTGCCGCTGCTGCCGTCCAGCCTCCAGCGCAGCACCTCCTGCTCCAGCCCGCTCACCCCGCAGCCGTCGTTGGCCCAGCTCGGCCAGCCACCAGCCCGCGTCCAGCCCCAGTGGCCCGAGACGACCTCGAGCACCCGTACCTCCAGCACGTCGCCGGGCTGGGCTCCCACCACAGTCACTGGGCCGCATAAGGCGTGGCCGGGATCGTGCGTACGGTCACGCCCGGGCCAGAGCGCCAACTCGCCGTCCAGGTCGGGCTGCCTGGGGGCGTGCCAATGTGCGTCCAGTGTGGACAGCTGCACAATGTCTCCACTACGGACGGTGAGTACCGGTGGGGTGCGCTCGTCGAAGCTGCCGTGCAGGGTGCGCGACTCCAGCGGCAGAACGTGGTGGGTCACCGGGTCGAGACTAGGTGGTACGCCGGGCGGTCCTCACAGTGGCAGGGTGGTCTCCACCAGCCCGGGCTCCGCCCCACGCCGGCGGAACCACTCCCGGCCGAACGCGGCGGCCAGCTCCTGGGCGGGCATCTGCAGGAACGGCCCGAAGTCGCCGACCTGGGTGGCGTGTGCCTGCATGGCGGCGCGCTTGGCGGTGAGTGCTCCGCCCACGTCGACCACCGTGGTGATCTCCGATTCCGGCAGGCCGAAGCTCGCCACGTCCGGGGGCGCCGCCTCGTCCGACCACTGCGGGTTGGCCTGCATGAGCGCACGAAGGTGGTCGCGGTTGGCGGTGGCCTCATAGACGTGTTCCACCCCGGCCAACTCGGCGGCCCGTATTCCCACCAGGTGCACCTGAATGTGGTCGGGGTGGCCGTAGTTGCCGTGCGGGTCGTACACGGTGATCACGTCGGCTTGCTCCTCGACGAGCAGCTGCGCCAGGCGGGCGGCGGCCGCCTGGACGTCCACGTGGCAGAACGCGTCGACCCGCGCGTTGTCCGGTGTGCCCGCCATCCCGGAGTCGGGGTAGCCGAGCAGCTCCAGCCGGTGCACTCCCAACGCGTCCGCCGACTGTCGCAGCTCGTGGCGCCGCCGCTCGCCCAGGGTCTCACCGGCGGCCAGCAGGCCAGCCGGCGACTCGCCGAGCGCTCCATCCGTCGCCGTCACCAGCACCACCCGGTGTCCGGCGTCGGCAGCCAAGCGCATCACCCCGCCGGTGGTGAAAACCTCGTCGTCAGGGTGGGCGTGGAAGCAGACGAGCACGCTCATGGGAGCACTGTGCCACGGCCCCAGGCAGTCACCGGTGTTCGGCAGGCCCGAGCCAGCGCAGTGGACCAGGACGGCTCCGGGACCGGTCCGTCATGCGTCGTCCGCTGGCGCGGGGGTGAGCCAGTTGCGCCACGTGTCGAGGCGACGCCGCCAGACCGCTCGGTGCTGATCGGCGAGGCGGCGCCCGTCGACCAGCTGCTCCCAACCGGTGTGGGTGAGGTGCACCAGGGTCGACCCGGCCCGCTCGGCGAGCTCCACCCGCACGGTGGTGTCGGCTTCCCAGCCGTCCGCGCGCCAGCTGAGCCCGAGCAGGCGCTCGGCGACGAGGTCGAGCACGCCACCGCGCGTGGGTGGTCCCGTGCCCGTGCGCTCCTCCATTCCGCCGCCCACGAAGTCCTCCAGGCGCAGCTCGGGCCACCACTGCTCGCGGCGAACCTGGCTGAGCAACGTGTCCCACACCATTTCCAGCGGCCGATCGATGGCGACTCGCTCGCTGACGACGAACGGGGAGTCGACAATGGCTGCTGCGTCCAGGACGCGCAGTCGATCGAGGTCGGCGACGGGGACCAACGCGGCGGCCGGGCTTCCGTGCTTGGTCAGCACGATGCGTTCCCCGCCGTATCCCGCCCGGCCGACGAGTTCGGCGATCCGGGCGCGGGCGTCGGTCAGCGGTATGTGTGTCTCGGTCACGTCTCGGCCTCGGGTGTCGGGTGTCGGGTGTCAGGTGTCAGGTGTCAGAATGTACATTCTGACACCGACGGGCATGCGCACTCCGGCGGCGGCTGGCGTTCGGTGGTCCATGCGGCCCGGGCTTGTCAACGATCACCTGCGGCGGCGATCGTAACGATTTCCCTACTGGCACTCGACGGGTCTTGTGTGCCAACGGGGTTGGGCCGCACGCTGTATCCGTCCGCGAGAGGGGGCCGTGGTGGGTACAGCAGTAGAGGTGTCGCCGTTGCAGTTGGCGGGTGCCCTGCGGGGGTTCGTGGTGGGCGGACGGTGGCCCGACTCCACCCGGGAATGGGCGCAGTTCCTGCTGCTGGCCGTGCAGGTGGCTGGGCTGCCGGGCCTGCTGGCGACCACCACCGTGTTCGGTGTGCGTGAGGAGGTGCCCGACGATCCACGTCCCGGCGTGGTCGGCCTGGTGATGGCCGAGGGCCCGGTACTCGGAGTCGGCGCGGTGGTGCCGGGGCGCTGGGCGGGGCGCCAGCCAGCGGCGCTGATGCTGCTGCACCCGCCGTCAGAGACGCGCCCGTCGCTGCCCGAGTGCGCGGGCGTCGCATCGGGCTGTGTGCTGCTTCCGGGGCTGCCGCACCTGGGGCTGGAGCACCGCGCCGCGTGGGTCGAGGCGGAGCCGAACGGCGGAGTGACCGGGATGGTCAGCCGCACCGGCATCGACCCCATTCAGGACCCGGACACCGCTGTGCTCGCGATGCTGCTGGCCGCGTGACCCGTCGAGCGACTCAGCCGATGACCACTCCGCGCCCGGCCAGCCAGATCTGCGGGTCGGTCTGGGTGCCGCCCGGCGGGATCACCTCGAAGTGCAGGTGCGAACCGGTGGACTCACCCCGGTTGCCCATCAGGGCGATGAGTTCACCGGCCGACACGGGCTGACCTACCCGCACCACGAACCGGTCCACATGCCCGTACACGGAGATGGTGCCGTCGTCGTGGCGGACCCGGACCCACAACCCGAAGCCCGACGCTGGTCCGGCGTCGACGACCACGCCGTCGGCGGTGGAGACGATGGGGGTGCCGATGGCGTTGGCGATGTCGACGCCCCGGTGGAACGGGCCGTCACGCGCCCCGAAGCCCGACGTCAGGCGACCCTCGGTCGGCACGACGACGAACGAGAGGCGGTTGGCCGCCGACCGACTGGCCCGCTACGCGTCTGCCAGCTGGCTCGCCGTGAGCCGCACAGCGATGGTGGGGTCGGCCCCGGTGCGTGCGGCATCCTGGGCGAGTAGCTGGGCCAGCAGCGTGGTGGCCTCGGTTGCCTGGTCCTGCAGCCGGGCGCGCTGGTCGACCACGGCGCCCTGCGCGGCCACCGCCTGCTGCTCCACGGACAGGGCGGTTTGCTCGGCATCGCGCGCGACGGCCTCGGCCCGCTCGGCGGTGGCCACAGCCGCGCCGGCCGCGGCAAGCGAACTCGCGCTGTCTCGACCCAGCACGTCGAGCACCGTCATCCGGTCGAGCAATTCCTGCGGACTCTGGCTGACCAGCACCGCGGACAGCCGGAACGTACGTGCGCCGCTGTAGGAGGCGAACACCAGGTTGTCAACGCTCCCGCGGAGCACTTCCGACGCCGCGCGCGACGCCGCGGCCGCCGCGGTCTTCTGATCGGCGGCGGCCCGGACCGCGGCCAGCTCGGCCCGCCGCACGTTCAGTGCGTCCTGCCCACCGGTGATCCGATCGCTCAGCTCGGCGGTGGCGGCGTCGATCGCCGCCAGCCTGCTCAGCGCCGCGATCACCTCGGCGCTGGTCAACGGAGCGGCCGGGGGGCTCGGCGGCGGGGTGGTGCCACCGGGCGCGGGGATCGTCGGCGCGCCCGGCGGAGGCTTGCTCGACGTGGACGGGCTCGATGTCCGTTGGCTCGAGCTGGGTGGGCTGTTCGTCGGCGCACCCGCGGTGGGCGGGGCCGTCGTCGGCGCGGGCCTGGCACCGGAGGCAGGGGAGGTCGTCGGCGACGGCGTGCGCGGCGACGGTTGGCCCGGCGGGGGCGTGACGCCGGAGGTGAGTACCGGCGGCGTTGGGTCACCGGGCTGGGCGGCGGCCACCGAGCCGGACAGGACCAGGCTTGCCAGCACGGCCAGCACGGTGGTGACAGTGGCAAGGCCAGGGGCGCCCGCGCGGCGGCTGGGAGAGCGGGCGGGACGCACTGAGGAACCGTAACCGACACCGGGCGAGCGCGGGAGGCCGCCGACCCCCAGTCCTCACCGCCTACCGGCCGATCGCGTACCCCTGAGCTCCGCGCGCATTGGCCGCACCCCGCAGCAGGCCCGACGACGGGTCCCGCGACACCGCGGAGAGCCGTCCCAGCGCCCACGGTCCGGCATCGACGACGCGGTGACCGCGCTCCTTCAACTCGGCGATCGTCGGGTTGCCGAGCCTGCTCTCCACGACGAGCTCGCCCGGGTTCCAGGCCCGCGGGGCGAAGCTCGACGGGAACGCCGTGCTGTGCCACGCCGGGGCGTCGATGGCGTCCTGCAGGTGCAGACCGCCCACGGTGTGCGCCAACCAGAAGCACAGCTGCCACTGCTCCTGCTGGTCACCGCCCGGGGTACCGAACGCCAGCGTGGGCACGCCGTCGCGCAGCGCCATCGACGGGGACAGCGTGGTGCGCGGGCGCCGGCCGGGGACCAGCGAGCTGAACAACCCGTCTTGCAGCCAGAACATCTGCGCCCGCGTGCCCAGGCAGAACCCGAGCGCGGGGATGGTGGGTGAACTCTGCAGCCAGCCCCCAGACGGGGTGGCCGTGACCATGTTGCCCGCGGCGTCCACCACGTCGACGTGCACGGTGTCACCCCGCACCTGGCCCTGCGGGCCGACCGTGGGCTCACCCAACCCCGCTGCGCGCTGCTGCTCGACCGGGGCCCCGCGGGTGACGTAGTCCGCCAACACCCCGCCCAACCCTGGCCGCAGCTCGAGCGAGGCGTCTCCGCCGACCAGCGCGCGGCGCTCGGCGGCGTACTCCGCGGAGACCAGGGTGGCCAGCGCAACGGTGGCACCGTCGAGAGCACTGTCACCGTAGAACGCCTCCCGGTCGGCCATGGCGAGCTTCATGCACTCCGCGGCGAGGTGCACCGTCTCGGCCGTGGGCACCCCGTCGGCGTAGGCCAGTTCGAACCCGCGCAGCAACTGCAGGGCCTGCACGAGCGCCGGGCCCTGCGACCACACCCCGCACTTGGCGAGGCTCCAGCCGCCGTCCAGCTCCACCAACAGCGGATCCTCGTAGCTGGCCTGCCACGCCGCCAGGTCGGCCCCGGTGATCAGTCCACTGTGGTCAGAACCGGAGTCGTCGCGGAACGGCCGGCGGCTGAACTCCTCGATCGCCTGGGCCACGAAGCCTTGTGACCACGCGCGGCGGCCGGCTTCGAGCTGGGCGTCGCGGTCAGCCCCCGCCGCCTCGGCATCGGCCAGCAACCGCTCCCAGGTGTCGGCCAGTGCGGGCAGCCGAAATCGAGCACCCTCGTCGGGAACGACTCCGTCGGGCAGCCACTGGGCCGCCGAGGTTGGCCAGTGCTCGACAAAATGCTGCGCCATGGTGGCGATGGTGGCCGGGACGCGGCTGACCAGCGGGAACCCCTCACGCGCGTAACCCAGCGCGGGCGCGAGCACCTGGCGCAGGGTGCGGGTGCCGTGGTCACGCAGCAGGGTCAACCACGCGTCCCACGAGCCGGGCACCGTCGCCGCCAGCAACCCCGTGCCGGGGACGACCTCGAGGCCGAGGTCGCGGTAGTGCGCCGCGGTGGCCGCGGCCGGAGCAACGCCCTGCCCGCACAGCACCTGTATCCGACCCGACCCGGCGCGGGAAAACAACACCGGCACCTCACCACCGGGGCCGTTGAGGTGCGGTTCCACCACCTGCAGCACAAAACCTGCCGTGACGGCCGCGTCGAACGCATTGCCGCCGGCCTCCAGCGCGGCCATGCCCGCCGCCGATGCGAGCCAGTGCGTGGAGGCGACCATGCCGTGGGTGCCGACGAGTTCGGGTCGGGTGGGGTGGGGGGACAGCACGGGTCGGGTGGGGTGCATGTGGTCCTACGGTAGCGGCGAGCGTCCCTGCGCCACCGGCGAGCGCCCCTGCGCCCCGCTCAGGAGACGGCGGTGGCCAACCGGTCCAGGGTCTGCTGCATCTGCGCGGCCGAGATCCGCGGGAACGTGACCCGCGCGAGCACCGCGGGATCGGTGACGGCCGACCAGTCGTGGGTGTGCACCACCTCGGTGGTCAGGGCATCCTCGGCCTGCAGTTCCCACGCCCAGAAGAACCCCGAAGGATCATCGCCGGGCAGCGCGGTGGTCCACGCGATGCGGCGGTCGGCCTTGAACACCGTCACCTGGTTCTCGGTCAGGTAGTCGCGGCCCGCGCGCGTCATCTCCATGGTGAACACGTCGCCCACCGCGCTGAGCGGCCGGGAGTCCACGGCGGCGCGCACCAGCTGAGAGCCGTCGATCTCCGGGTGCCGGGCGGGGTCGGCCAGCACGGCGAACACCTCGGCCGCTGGGGCCGAGACGGTGCGCCGGACGACGATTCTGGTGGCGGTGCCCTGGGTCACAGCAGCCACCGTAGCGGTGCCGCCCGGCGCCTGGCCACGGCCTCGACCGGGACGGGTGGCCGCTAACCTCCGCACCATGCAGATTGCCGGAGTTGCAGCACTCGTCACCGGAGGGTCGTCCGGCCTGGGGGCGGCCACCGCGGCCGCGCTGGCTGAGCGGGGGGCGGTCGTCTTCGCCGTCGACCTTCCGGCGTCCGTCGAGCAGGCGGGCGACAGTGCACCCCAAGGCGTGCGGATGGTGGGCGCCGACGTCACCAGTGAGATCGAGGTGCAAGCCGCGGTTGCCCAGATCGTGGCCTGTGGCGCACCGCTGCGCATCGCCGTCAACTGCGCGGGTGTCGCCGGGGCGGGCCGAATCCTGTCCAAGCAGGGCCCGCACGATCTGGAGCTGTTCCGTGCCGTCATCACCGTGAACCTGCTGGGCACCTTCAACGTCATGCGCCTGGCGGCCGAAGCCATGGCGGCAACCGAGGCAGACGCGGACGGGCAGCGCGGGGTAGTCGTCAACACGGCGTCGATCGCCGCGTTCGAGGGTCAGGTGGGCCAGGTCGCGTACGCGGCGTCGAAGGGCGGCGTCGTGGGAATGACCGTCACCGCCGCCCGGGACCTGGCGCAGTTCGGCATCCGGGTGAACACCATCGCTCCTGGCGTCGTCGACACCCCCATGCTCGCCGGGGTCAGCGACGAGTACCGCGCGGGGCTCAGCGTCGGGGTTCCGTTTCCGCACCGCCTGGCCCGACCCGCGGAGTACGCCCAGCTCGCGGTGATGATCGTGGAGCACGACTACCTCAACGGCGAAACCATCCGCATGGACGGCGCGCTGCGGATGGCTGCGCGCTAAGGCCGGGTGACGGGTGTGATGGTGCGTTGGGCGGCAAGCTGACCGGTTCAGACGCGCACGTGCGGGGGTGCGCCCTCCGCGGCGGCGATCCGACGGTTGCGCGCGATCGAGTTGAGGAACGCCGCACCGATGAACCCGACCCCGATGAGCCCGGTGATCACCTCGGGAACCTTGTACTCGATGGTGACCAGCAGCAGCACGGCCAGCGCGCCGATCGCCCAGTGCGCACCGTGCTCCAGGTACACGTAGTCGTCGAGGGTGCCCTGACGGACCAGGTAGATGGTGAGCGAACGGATCCAGAACGCCCCAACCCCGAGCCCGACCGCGATGACGAAGATGTCCTGGCTGATCGCGAACGCGCCGACCACACCGTCGAAGGAGAACGAGGCGTCGAGCACCTCGAGGTAGAGGAACAGGAAGAACGCGGCCTTGCCGGTGGCCTTGACGATCTCACCGGGACCGGTTGCCATCCCGGGTTCACCGTCCGCGACGCCGTCGGCCTCCTCCACGGCACCGCTCTCCGCGAACAGCGCGCCCAGACCGTTGACCAGCAGGTACGTCACGATGCCCAGCAACCCGGCCACCATCACCGTCGCCTGCTTGCCGACCGGGGCGAGGGTCAGCGCCGCCACCACCAGCCCGACGCCGGCAATCACCACCGACAGCTGGTCGAGCGATCCGATGCGCTGCAGCGGCTTCTCCAGCCAGGCGAGCCAGTGGATGTCCCGGTCTTCGAACAGCCAATCGAGGAACAGCATGCCCAGGAACAACCCCCCGAAGCCGGCGATGGCCGGGTGTGCGTCGGTGAGCAGGTTCGCGTAGGTGCCCGGGGTATCCACCGAGCCACCGGCGAGAGCGAGGCGGACCACCTCGATCGGGCCGAGACCCGCGGTGACGCTCACCAGCAGCAGCGGAAACACCAGGCGCATCCCGAACACGGCGATGAGCACGCCGACAGTGAGGAAGATTCGCTGCCAGAACTCGGTCATCCGGCGCAGGATCGTCGCGTTGACCACGGCGTTGTCGAAGCTCAGCGACACTTCGAGCACGATGAGGATGGCGACGATCGCCAGGGCCTGGGTGCCCCCGAGGAAGAACGAGCCGATCAGGGCAGCGACGGTGACGGCGACGGACCAGCCGAAGGTCTTGAGGATCACCGGAGCAGTCTATGGGGCGATGTGGGCGCCGGTGGATGGTTGCGCGCGGGTGGCGCTCAGCTTGACTGCCGACGCTCCCGGATCTCGGCCACGACGGCCCCGGCGCGCTCGGCCACCTCGGTGAGTTCGGCGAGGTACGCCCAGTGATCCACGCGCACCGCCGGATCGCGCTGCCGCACTCCCTGCTGCACGGCGTCCAGCCGTTCGGCCAACCGGTCGAGCACGCCCGCGAGGCGGTGGTCCAGGGTGGGCGCGCTGTCGACGAGGAACCGCTGGGCATCCCGGACGGTGCGCCGCGTCGACTGCAGCAGCGGAGACGGGTCCTTGGCCACGGCGTCGAGCTCGGCGAGTCGCCGCAGCACCACCTGAGCGGCCTCCTCCGCTTCGGTGCACGCCGCCCGAGCGGCCCGCAACGCCGCCTCGGCCTCACCCCAGCGCTGCGCCTCGTCGCGGGACAGCTCCGCCGCCTGCGCCAGCGCGTCCTCGGCGCGGCGCAGGTGCCCAGCCACCTCCGCGGGTGCGTGAGCGAGGTGGACGCTGGCCGCCGCGGAGTACCGCTTGCGCAGGTCGCTGAGCGTCGCGGGCAGCGAGGCCACCCGATTCGTGGTGATCTGCACACGGGTGCGGGTGGAGGACAACCGCCGGGCCACCTCCTCGCGCCGGGCAGGCAGCTGTTGGGCCAGCTCGAGCGCGGCGCGGGCGTGGGCGGTGGCGATCATGGCCGCCTCGTGTGCGGCCCGCAGGCCATGCACGGCGTCACCCTCCCTGGCCCGCACTGCCGCGGCTTCGGCAGCGCCCAGCTCGGTGTCCGGGTCGACGGTGAGCAGCCCCCGGGCATGTGCGCCAGTCACTTCCTGCCGCGCCGCCTCGAGCACCGACTCCAGCTCGCGCAGCTGCGTGGCGAAGCCGACGACCACCGCGCGCACCTGCGAGAACTTGGGCTCGGCGGACTCCCCGAAGGACACCACCCGGCGGGCCACAGCGTCCATGGCATCGCCGACTCGGGCGAACTCCGCGGCGGCCGCACGGGCATCGTCCCCGCTGAGGTCGGCATCGAGGTCGAAGCGCTGCTCCACCTCGAGGTACGCGCCGGTGGCGGCAAACGCGTCATCGCGCAGGGGCTCCCAGCTCGACGTGAACCGGGGACCGTCGCCGGGGGCAAAGTCGGCGTACTCCTCCACCTGCCGCTCGACGTCGCGTTGCACGGTGTCGAGCTCCAGCAGGCTCACCGCGGCCCGACCCTTGGCGTCGCGGGCCGCGGTGAGTGCCTCGTCGGCCTCCCGCCGCCACCACCGCGGCACCCCTGGCATGGACTTACCGTACGACCCACGCTGCGGCGGCAGGTATTGGCGGAGTCCGGCCCGCGCAGCCGGCCATTGCCTCATGCCGGGTCACCGAGCGGAGGCGAGGTCGAGGAAGTCGGCGAGCCAGGTACGCACCGTCCGCAGGGTGGTGGCGTCCACCGCGCCGCTGACCCGCGTCAGGCGCTCGCGCGCGAGGGTGCGGATCTGCTCGGTCATCGCCCAGCTGGGCTCGGTCAGGCCCGTGCCGCCGGTCAGCCGGACGTGGTTTGGCCAGCCACGGTCGACCGTGGTTACGGGGACGCAGAGGACTAGCGTCGTGACGACATCGAGGTAGCCTTCGCCGGCGACGACTACAACTGGGCGACGCCCGGACTGCTCCCGCCCGCGGGCGGGTGTGAGGTCCGCCCAGGCGACGGACCCGGTCTCCAGCTCGCGTTCGACGTCAGCCGGCACGGGTCGCGCGACGCCTCTCGGACCCGGCGGCCTCCCACTCGGCGGCCTCCCACAAGTCGGCCTCGGCAGCCCAGTCCGCCAGGTCGCGCTGTGGCGTGGCGGCGACCGCGTCGCGCAAGGCGGAGAGGCGGGCGTCGCGGTCGGCGGCGTCAGCGAGCCGGGCGACGTGCTGGCCGAGCGTCAGACCAGCCGCCGAGGCCTGGGCCTTCAACCGGTCCCGGGTCTCGCAGTCCACCTTGATGGTCGTGGTAGTCATACCTTGAGTATACCGTCCGAACCTGACGCGGCCCGGCTCCGCAGCCAGCGCACCACCTCCTCACCCGCCGCCACCCCGGACGCCCGGGTGACCGCCACGTGGGGCGCCGCGAAGCCGGTGTCGTGGAGTTCGCCGTGCGCCGGCCGCACGGCGGCATCGGCCGCGAGCAGCAGGTCGGTGTCCAGCAGGGAGTCACCCGCCGCCAGGAGTGTGGAGGTACCGCAGCGGCGGGCCACCTCCCGCGCCGCCACGGACTTGCGCAGCCCGTCCGGCACGCAGTACACCTTGCGGCCCTGCACGCTCACCGTCCAGCCGCGTTCACCGCACCAGGCGCCCAGCTCGCCGGCCCAGGTCGCGGGCATCGCCGCACGGTCCACCACGGCGTAGGCGAAGAGGTCCGCGGCGGTGCGGACGCGCAGCAGGAACTCCCCCGCCCCGGCCAGGCGCTCGTGCACCTCGGCGAGCGGGGCGCCGCCGGTGAGCGCTCCGGCGACGTGCGCCGACCAGTCCCCGTCCGCGACCCCGTCGACGAGCAGCCGTCCCCCGTTGGCGGTGATGGCGTAACGGGGCGGGCGTCCGGGCAGGTGCACCCGGAGGTACTGCTCCGGGGTGCGCGTGGTGGCGGGCACCAGGGTGGTCTCCCTGGCCAGCTCCACGAACTGGGCGGCCGCCGCCTCGGTGACGTAGCTCAGCGGGGCCTGCTGGTACACCTCCACGCACCGCAGCCGGGCCGCGTCGACGTTGGCCGCGGTAAGCCCGAGTGCGGCGGTGGAGTAGATCACCGTGCGGTCGAGGTCGGTGCACACCAGCACCGTCACTGCACGCTCGTCCCGTCCGCACCCGTGGCGCCGCGGGTGTACCGCGGATGGATCAGCCCGACGCAGCTGTAGGCCAGGTCGTGCACCTCCTCCACTGGCACCCCGCGCTGGTCCGCCAGCAGCAGCACGTGCGCCAGTTCGCCCGCCGCGTCCGGGCGCATCAGCACTTTCCACGGCACCCGCCGCAGCAGCACCCGGGTGGTCTCCCCGACCCCGGGTTTCACCAGGTTCTCGCTGCCGATGCCGTGCTCAGCGCTGATGCGCCGCACGGCGTCCCACCCCTGCCAAGTGGGGCTGCGATCGCTGGCCGCCAACTCGGGCCAGTCGCGCGCAACGTCCTCACCCACGGCGTCGAACTGGGCCGACACGGCGTCGAGGAACTGCCCCGAGACGTCCGCCGGGGCCAGCTCGGCGTAGAACTTGGCGCCGTGGAACTGGCCGGGGCCGATGTGCTGGGCGTTGAGCACCGTGCGCGAGACCAGCCCGCTCACCGTGGAGTTCAGGCACGCCGACGGGATGAGGTAGTCCGCGCGGGTACCGAAGGTACGCACGCAGTGCCCGGGGTCGGCCAGCACGGCGACCGCGGGGTCGAAGCGCTGGCCGGTAGCGGCATGGTGGGTCTGCAGCGCGGCGGCGAGTTCGGACGTGATGGCGCCCTTACCCGTCCAGCCGTCGAGGAACACCACCGAGGCCGGGTCGTGGTGGGTAGCGAGGTGGGCCAGCGCCACCGGGTCGATGCCGCGGCCACGCACGATGGAGACGGCGTAGTGCGGCAGCTGCAGACCGTGCACCTGCTGGGCCCAGCGCCGCACCAGGATGGCGACGGGGGTACCGGCGCGCGCCAGGGACGCCAGCACCAGCTCGCGCCCGCGCTCGGCCAGGAGCAGCTCGGTAACCATTCCGACGGCATGCGCGAGGCGCGGCGCGGACGCGGTCAGTGCGTCGTGGAACAGCCGTAGGTAGGCGGGTTCGGGCTGGTACTCCACGGGCAGGCTCTCCGCGTAGTGCGCGCCGCCGCGCTGCACGGCCTCCTCGCGCTCGGACACCGGGGCCTCCAGCGCGACGTGCGAGAGGTCGGTGAGCAGCCACGACACCTCCTCCGGGGCGTAGGAGCCGAACCTCGGCCCCTGCAGCGGGGCGGGGCTCACGGAGGGCCTCCGGTCCAGGACGGGATGGTGGCGAGCACAACGCGTGGGGTGAGCGCGCCGAGCTCGGCGAGCAGGCCAGGTAGCTCCGGTGTGTCGGCGACGTCGTCGATCACCAGCACCACGGCGGCAAAGCGGCCGGCCGCGATGTTGTAGGCGAAGCGCGGCCCGGGAGTGGGGGCCGGAGCGGGGGCGGGGGCCGGGGGCGGGGCGGGGGCCGGGGCCAAAACGTACATTTTGTCCCCGGCAGACCTCGGTGCGGGGCCGATAGTCACCTCTTGGCCCCCAGAACCGTCTCCGGGACAGTCGTGCGCGGGGAAGGTGATGCTGTGCCGCACGGCGTAACCCTGGTCGTCGACAGCCAGGACGGGTGAGCGGGTGGTGGTGGAGCTGCGCACGGTGCGGCCCCGGTCGGCCAGCGCCTCCGCCAGCCGCAGCGGCGTGTGCATCAGCTCCTCGCAGCCCAGCACCAGGACCTCACCGTCGTCCGGGAGCGCACGGTCCAGCCGCAGCGCCATCCCAGCCAGCGCCGCCTCCAGCACTGCCCGGTGCCCGCGCCGTACCCCGTGCCGGCCGCCGTCGGGCACGCCAGCGGGCCAGCCCAGGTCCACTCGCGTCGGCCGGGGTTGCGCGAGAGCGGCGTGACCACGCCGGGGTTGCGCGAGTGCGGCTTTCGCCCGACGATCCGCAGCCGGCGTCAGCTGCTCGACCAGCGCTGCCCCAGCACCCAGCACCCCGTCGGGCACCTCGACCGTGCCCGTAGCGAGCGCCACCACGTCCACCCGCGCGCCGAGTTCGTCAGCCAACGCCAGGAGCTCGGTTTGGGCGGCCGGCGCCCGCAGATCCACCAACGCAGCCACCACGTAGCGCGGACGTGGACTCAACCGGTGCAGCGCACGCAGCGTGTTGGCCACGGTGCGACCGGTCGAGAGCTCGTCGTCCACGAGCACGAGCAGCCCTGTGCCAGTGAGCATCCCAGGATCCGACGGGAGCAAGAGGTGGTCGGCGGCGTGACTGTGCTCCTCGGCGAACCCACGCAGCGGCAGGCGGCCGAGGACCGCGCGCCGGGTGGAGTGCAGGTACACCTCGGCGTCCAGGGCCTCGGCCACCACATGCCCCAGCCCGGTGGCCGTCTCGGCGTACCCCAGCACCGTCACGCCCGGCACAGCCGGCACACCACGCAGCGCCGTAAGCAGCGCGTCGCGCAGCGCGGCGGCCGCCCCCGGCTCGTCGCGCAGCGCGGCGGTCAGTGACGGTACCGCGCGCGCGCGTCCGTCCAGCTCCGCCGCGACGAGCGCACCTAGGGCCAGCCCGACCCCCCGCACCAGCCGTGGGTCCGTCGGCACGTGCTTGCCCAGCACCCGGCTGACCACCAGGTGCGCCCGCTTGGGGTTGCGGCGCAACGCCAGCCCGACCAGCTCAGGCACTCCGTCGCCGCGCACGTGCACCCCGAGCCGGCGCTGCACCCAGTCCCCGGTCCAGCCGCTCACGCGTGGCTGCTCGCGATGAGGAAGTCGACGAACGACACATCTTCGTTGGCCACCCCGAAGGCGTGTGCGCGGAGCAGCACCTTCCGCGCCCAGCCGCGGTGCGGGTTCACCTCGTTCATCTTGTTGCCGTAGCCGCTGGCCAGCACCCCACCCGGCGACGTGCGGCCGAGGACGTCCTGGGCGTCGCAGTACTCCTCGTGGCTCACCACCGACAGCGCGTGCACCGCGGCCACGTGCGTCGGGTGGATCACCGTCTTGCCGACCAGGCCGTTCGCCTTGTCCAGTTCGACCTCGCGGATCAGCCCGTCGAGGTCGCTCAGCAGGATCTGGTGGCGTAGCTCGCGAGCGCCGTGCTCGGCGAACAGCGACTCGCGCAGCCGTGGTTTGAAGATGCGCTCCCTGCCGGTGAAGTACTCCCAGACCGGACCGGTGACGGTGAACCCGGTGCCGTCGTCGCGGCCAAGGACGTTCACCACGTCGGCGATCACGCCGGCCACCACGCGCACGTCGTACACCGTGAGGTCTCCGGAACGGCGCAAGCCGTAGGTGGCGGCGAAGTCGGTGGCGCCCAACCGCACGGCCAGCACCCGCTCGCGTTCGGCGTGCAGCAGTGCGTGCAGCTGCCCCAGCGCCTGCGGACGGCTCTCCAGGTGGATCACCTCTGGTGACTCGACGACGGGCATCGCCAGCAGCTGCACGCCCACACGCTCGGAGGTGCTGCGCAGCGCGGCGAGGAAACCGGGCCCGGTGGTCGGGGTGAACTTCGGCAGCACGAAGCCGCGTAGGGTGCCCACCGCGGGCCCCAGGCGCCGCACCAGGTCGTCGATCTGCTCCGGTGTGCGCACCCGCACGAACAGCCACGGCGTATCCGCCTGCTCGGCGTGCAGCGTCTGCAACTGCGCCACGAGGTTCCGCTCGGCGTCGGCGAGCTGGTCGTCGGGTACCGAGTCCTCCAGGCAGAGTACCGAGCTGGTGACCCCGCGGCTGCGGCTGCGCACCAGGTCATGGATCAGCTTCGGCCGGGTTCCCGGGCTGTACAGCGTGGCGCCGAGGGCCACGGCCTGGACGTCGGAGGGGCTGTGGTGCAGGACGGGCTGCGGCGGTACGTGGAACAGCCGAGCGCGTTCTCGCTCGGAGAGGAACTCGAAGTGGATCACGGTGGGGTCCCCTGTCGGTCGCTCGAAGCGGCAACCGAAGTGTGCCTGGTCTCGTCGGGTATGTCCGCAACCGGCGGCGAACAGCCAGCACAGGACTGGCCGCAGCGCAGGCGCTGTGCGGCTCGGCGGAGAACGGGCACGATGGGACCCATGACGCAGATGACCAAGGGCTCGAACGTGCCGCTGGCCAGTGCCGCCCTGCGCGCCGAGCTCCGCTGGACCCCAGGCCCAGCTGTACCCGACGTCGACGCCTCCGCGCTGCTGCTCACCGTCGTGGGCACGGTGCGCTCGGACGCCGACTTCGTCTTCTACAACCAACCGCAGCACGCTTCGGGGGCGGTGGCGCACCTGGGCAAGCGCCCGGGTGTGGATTCGGTGTCGGTCGCCACCGCGCGGCTGGAACCGGACGTGGACAGGGTCGTCATCGCCGCGTCGGCCGACGGCGGCACGTTCGGGCAGGTCCTGGGCCTGCACCTGCGGCTCATCGACACCAGCGGCGGCTCGGACGGTCCCGAACTCGTGCGCTTCGACATCGCCGATGCCAGCTCGGAGACGGCCTTCGTGTTCGGCGAGGTGTACCGCCGCGGGGGTGAGTGGAAGTTCCGCGCCGTCGGGCAGGGCTACGCCACCGGGCTCGCCGGGCTGGCTTCCGACTACGGCATCAGCATCGACGACGAGCCGGCCGCCGCGCCACCGCCCACCCCCCGATCGCCGACCGCCGCGCCACCGCCCACTCCGCGATCGCCGGCCGCTGCCCCGCCCAGCTACTCGCCGCCCGGCTCCCCCGGGCACCAACCCGCGCCAGCGCCTCAGCTGTACGACGCCCCGGCAGCTGGCGCGCGCCCCACCGCGGCCCCGCCTCCACCGATGTACGAGGCCCCGCGCTACTGAAAACCCCGGCCCGCCCCGAAACGGACACCGACAGGGCACCATGGGCTCATGACGCAGATGTCGAAGGGGTCCAACGTCGCACTCTCCGCCACCAGCCTGCGGGTCGAGCTGGGGTGGAATGGTGGCGGCGGGGTGCCCGACGTGGACGCCTCCGCCCTGTTGGTCACCGCCGCGGGCAAGGTGCGCTCGGACGCCGATTTCGTCTTCTACAACCAGCCGCAGCACGCCTCCGGCGCGGTGAGCTACGCGGGCAAGAGCAGCACCACCGACGCCGTCACCGTCGACACCAGCCGCTTGGAGCCCGCGGTGGACAAGGTGGTCATCGCCGCATCGGCCGACGGGGGGACCTTTGGTCAGGTTCCCGGCCTGCACCTGCGGTTGCGCGACACCTCCGGTGCCGAACTCGTCCGGTTCGACATCACCGATGCCAGCTCGGAGACGGCCTTCGTGTTCGGCGAGGTGTACCGCCGCGGAGCCGAATGGAAGTTCCGCGCTGTCGGGCAGGGCTACGCCACCGGGCTCGCCGGGCTGGCCACCGACTACGGCATCAGCGTCGACGACCAACCCGTACCGGCCACGGCCGCTGCACCCGCCCCAGCCCCGCAGTCGGCCGCACCGGCCCCACCTGCACCCGCCCCCGCCCAGCCCGGCATCAGCCTCAAGAAGCAGAAGCTGATCGACCTGGAGAAGAAGCTCGAACGCGAGGCACCGGCCATGCTCAGCCTCACCAAGCGGGCCTCGGTGTCGTTGGAGAAGCGTGGCCTCGCCGAGCACACCGCCAAAGTAGCGCTGTGCCTTGACATCTCGGGGTCGATGAACCGGTTCTACCGGAACGGCAGCATCCAGGCGCTGACCGAGCGGGTGCTCGCGCTGGGCCTGCGATTCGACGACGACGGCGAGGTCGACGTCTTCCTCTTCGGCAAGGACGGCCACGACGCCGGACCGCTGGGGCTGGAGAACCACAGTTCGTACGTGCCGATGATGCTGCAGGAGTACGGCCTGGAGCCGGCCACCTACTACGGCAAGGCCATGGCACTGCTGCGCGAGCACTACTTCGGCTCCTCCGCCCCCCGCCGCCAGCCCCTAGCGCAGCCCATGCCGGTGTACGTCATGTTCGTCACCGATGGGCAGACCTTCGACGAGGACGGGGCGCGGGAGCAGGTCGTCTCCTCCAGCTACGAGCCCCTGTTCTGGCAGTTCATGGCCATCGGGACGAGCACCCGGTCGGTGACCCCGGGCGGCCCGGCGGCGGCCCCCGCCAAGTCCGGTGGTTTCCTCGGCAAGCTCCGCAGCGCCGCCGCGGCACCGGGCGGCAGCAGCAGCGAGTTCCGCTTCCTGGAGGAGTTGGACGACATGGGGGGGCGGTTCCTCGACAACGCCGACTTCTTCGCCGTGGAGAACCCCGCCGACATCCCCGACGACCAGCTGTTCGACCTGCTCATGACCGAGTACCCGGGCTGGCTCAACCAGGCGCAGAGCAAGGGCTTACTCAGCTGACGCGCACCCGGCGGGGCGCCGCGCCGCGAGCATTCCGCCTGTCGTTCGCCAGCCGCTCCGGTACATGGCTACCGTGAGCTGCCGCACAACCGACGACACTGCTGGAGATCCCATGGGCGCGTTCCGCACCAAGACCGTCGAGCAGTCCATCGAGGACACCGAAGAGCCGGGCCGGCGGCTGAGGAAGACGCTCAGTGCGCTGCAGCTCACCGTTTTCGGCGTCGGGGTGGTCATCGGCACCGGAATCTTCGTGCTCACCGGGAAGGCCGCGGGTGTGCAGGCCGGGCCGGCGGTGGCGCTCTCGTTCGTGTTCGCCGGTTTCGGCTGCGCACTGGCTGCCCTGTGCTACGCGGAGTTCGCGAGCACGGTGCCGGTGGCCGGGTCGGCCTACACCTTCTCCTACGCCAGCCTCGGTGAGCTGGTCGCCTGGATCATCGGCTGGGACCTCATCCTCGAGCTCGCACTCGGGGCCAGCACCGTCGCGGTGGGCTGGTCCACCTACTTCGCCGACGTGCTGGGGCAGGCCGGCATCACCATCCCGCCCGCGCTGTACGGCGACGGCCACAACCTCGTCGCCGCGATCATCGTGCTCATGCTCACCGGCGTCATCTGCTTCGGCATCCAGGTCTCCGCGCAGGTGAACCTCGTCGCCGTGGTGGTCAAGGTCGCGATCGTGCTGCTGGTGATCGTCGCCGGCAGCTTCTACATCAAGGCCGCGAACTACTCCCCGTTCATCCCGCCCAGCGGCTCACCGGGCGCCGCCGGAGCGACATCGGCGCCGTCACTGCTGCAGGACCTCGGGTTCGCTCCCGGCTCGTTCGGCATCAGTGGCATCTTCACCGGCGCCGCACTGGTGTTCTTCGCCTTCATCGGCTTCGACATCGTGGCCACCGCGGCCGAGGAGACGAAGAACCCCCAGCGGGACATGCCGCGGGGCATCTTCGGTTCGCTGGCCATCTGCACCGCGCTGTACGTCGCGGTGTCGGTGGTGATCACCGGAATGGTGAAGTACACCGACGTCCGCGTCGACGCCCCGCTGGCCGAGGCATTCCGCTCGGTCGGGCAGAGCGCCATCGCGACGCTGATCTCCGTCGGCGCCCTCATCGGGCTCACCACGGTGATGATCGTGCTGATGCTCGGCCAGAGCCGGGTGTTCTTCGCGATGAGCCGTGACCGGCTGCTGCCGCCGGTGTTCTCGAAGGTGTCCGAGCGCACCGGCGCTCCGGTCCGCACCACGCTGGTCACCGGCGGCGTGGTAGCCCTCATCTCCACCTTCGTGCCGCTGACGGAACTGGCCGAGCTGGTGAACATCGGAACCCTGTTCGCGTTCGTCGTCGTCGCGGTCGGGGTGATCGTCCTGCGCCGCACGCGGCCAGAACTGCCGCGGGCCTTCCGGTGCCCCGGGGTGCCGTTCGTGCCGGCGCTGTCAATCCTGGTCTCGGTCTACCTCATGCTGAACCTCCCTGCCCTGACGTGGGAACGGTTCCTGATCTGGATGGCGGCGGGGCTCGTCGTATACGCGCTCTACGGTTATCGCCGCAGCACCATGGCCACGCGGGGTGGCGCGCCGGAGCAGACGCTGCGGTAGCCCACGGGGGGACCGCAGTTCCTGGGTGATCACCGGCTTGGGGGTTGCTCACCGGGCCGTCGACCACCGGTGTTCGATGGAGCCGCGTCCACCAGCGCCGCCAGCGCCATCGCATCGAACGGCGCACGGACCTTCACGTCGTTGTCGAAGTACACGTGCACGTCCAGCCCGTCACCGTGCCACCGGCGCACCTTGGTGGCCCAGGCGGCCAACGACTCGTCGGTGTAGCCGCTGACGTACAGCTCGGCATCACCGTGCAGCCGCACGTAGACCAGGTCGGAGGTCACCTCCACCAGGTGCGGGAACCTGCCTGCGCTGTCGGCGACCACCAGGCCGACGTCGTGCACCTGCAGCAGTCCGGCCAGTTCGGGAACCGCGAAGCTGGGGTGGCGCACCTCGAGCACATGGCGCAGCGGGCGTTCGGCGTCGGTGGTGGTGTGGGCGCGGCCGTCGACCTTCCCGTCGTGCTCGGACGCCAAGCGGGCGGCCTCGGTGGTGGTGTGCGGCAGCAGGCCGAGGAAATCGGTGAGCAGGTCCGCGTCGAGCGCCAGGGTGGGTGGCAGCTGCCACAGCAGCGGACCCAGCTTGCGTCCCAGCGCCAGCACCCCGGAGGCCAGGAAGTTCGCCAGTGGGGTCCGCACATCGACGAGCCTCCTCATGTGCGTGATGTAGCGAGGCGCCTTGACGGCGAAGACGAAGTCGTCCGGGGTCTGGTCGAACCAGGAGCGGAAGCTCGCCGGCCGCTGCAACCCGTAGAAGGTGCCGTTCACCTCGATGGTGTTCAGCACGCTCGCGGCGTGGCCCAACTCCTGCCGCTGCGGCAGGCCCGGCGGGTAGAAGATGCCGCGCCACGGCCGGTACGTCCACCCCGAGATGCCCACCCGCACGTTGGCCATGGCGCTCAGCCCTGTTGGGTCAGCCGCGCTCCGATGCTGCGGTGCAGCTCCTGCAGCTGTGGCTGGCCCAGGGCGACGGTCTCGGATTCGATGTGCGCCACCAGGTGCGGGTCCTCCCGTACCGCCTCGCTGGACTGGATGAGCACCGTGCCCGTTCCGGTGAAGTCGAACTGGCGCTCCTCCCCGGTCTGGGCGCCCAGCACGAATCGTTGCGCCGCACCGAGGAAGCTCTGCATCCACGCCGCGTCGTAGTGATGGCACGGCGACGGGCAGTCAGCCCAGCCAACCACTGCCTCCGGGTCCGCCCGCAGCGGCGGCTCCACGAACATCACCGGTCCGTTGGAGCTGGCCAGGAACTTGCCCGTGCCGATCAGGGTGAGGAAGCCCGGCACGATCGACTGCTTGAGCGCCAGCCCCGTCTCGAACGCCAGCAGGTTCGCCGACTTGATCGTGAGGTTGCCGTCGTCGAGGTCGTAGGAGTTGATGTCGAACCCGCGGTCGCCGAGCACGAGCTTGCCCTGGCCGTTGGCCACCACCCAGTCGCGCGCGTACAGCGGCGCGGAGAACCGCGACGCCACCAGCGCACCCACGCTCGTCACGGCCAACGGCTCGAACTTCACCTGCCCGTAGTAAGCGATCATCGCGCCCGTGCTCATGAACCAGGGCTGCGCGCCGACCTCCACGACGAACGCGTAGGCGTTGCCCGGGATGTTGTCGTTCACCGGCAGGGTGTGCGGGTTGAGCACGTCGGTCATCGCGTTCCCTCAGAACTTCTGCTCGGAGGCCTGGACGAACACTGTGCCAGCGCCGCTGACCTTGAGCTGGATGGACTCACCGGAGCCCTTGCCCACCGCGTCGCGCCAGCCGACCGACGCCGCGACGTCGATCTGCAGCTGCCCACGTGCCCCACGTACGCCTGCGGGTCGACTACGACGTGGCGGTCGGGGGTGACCGGCAGCTCGAATGTCCCGCCGTGGCTGAGCAGCGCGACGCTGCCCTGGCCGGACACCTGGGTGGTGAACAGGCCCTGGCCCGTCAGCGCGCCGCGCACCGCACCTCGGATGCCGCCCTGCTGACCGAGGAACACGATCGACGTCGACAGGGTGCCGTCGTGGGCGAGCAACCGATCGGCCTCCACGCTGAGCGTGGTGGAGCCGTCGAGCTGCACCACCTGCACGTGCAGCCCGGCGTGGCCGTAGCGCACCTCACCACCGCCCGGCGCCCGGGCGGCCATCATCGCCACGCTCTCGCCGGCCAGCGCGCGCCCGGCCATCCCCACCACCCCACCAACGCCGCCCACCCCCGCGCCCGGTGCGCCCCCGGTGCTGTGCGGTTGAAACTGCACGTCGCCGGTGTAGCAGAGCATCGCGCCGCGGCGGGCCAACACGAACCCTCCCGGCGGCAGAACGGCGTTGACGACCTTGCTGTTGACCTGCTCGATGGACACGGTGGTCACCGCTCCGCCGGCTGGATGTAGACGACGCCACTGCCGTCGAAGCGCAGCGAGAACGCCTCGCCGCTGCCCTCGCCGATCAGCGACTTCCAGGACACGTCGGTGACGAACGTCTGATTGAGCTGGCCGCGACTGGCGACGTAGGCGTCCGGGTCGACGACCAAGGGATACTGCGCGCTGACCTCCAGCGCGATCGGCGGACCGCCGGCCGAGAGCAGCGCCGCCGAGCCGGCGCCGGTGACCGTGGTGGTGAACAACCCCTGGCCCGAGCTGGCGCCGCGCAGACCGGTGAACGTCACATCGGTGCGCAGGTTGCCGTCGATGGCGAGCAGCTGCCGGCTCTCCACCTGCATCGTCTCGTTGTTCAGCTCCACCACGGTGACGTCCTGGGCGTCCACGGCGAAGTAGACGATCCCGTGGCCGGTGCACTCCAAGAACGAGAGGGTTTCACCGGTCATCTTGCGTTTGAACGCGGCCTTGAAGCCGTCCCCCCCACCCATGCCGGCTCCGCGAAAGGTGACCTTGCCGTCGAAGGCCACCATGGCACCGGTGATGGCGCGCACGGTCTCGCCGTTGAGCTGCACCGAAAGCACCTTGGAACCGTTGAGCCTGAGCTGCGCCACGACTCTCCCTGGGCTCGGGGACGACGACGAGAACGCGATCATGGCAGACTCGGGGGCGAAAGTGTGATGCATCCAGCGGGGGCGGCTCAGCAGCGCACCAGCCCGGCGGCAACCTTGCTGGCCAGCACCCGGGCGACCGAGGCGTCGAGGTGCGCCCGGAACGCCGATGACCCCGCTGCCGCCCGCGCGAGCTCGGCAGTCATCTCCGCCACGTCCGACTCGCGGATCGTCAGTACCACGTCACCGCCCGCTTCCACGAAGCGCACCGCACGCTGTCCCGGCGCCACCGCGGCCACCGCGGTCGCGGCGCCGAGATCGTCGGAGGAGACCACGCCGGTGAACCCCAGCTGGGTGCGCAGCAGGCCGGTGATGATCGCCGGGGAGAACACGGCGAGGTTGTCCGGATCCAGGTTCGGGTAGCCGGCCGAGGAGATCATCACCGCAGCGGCGCCCGCCCCGATCGCGGCGGCGAACGGCGCCAGGGCAGGATCGGTCGGGGACGCCACGGGGTCGACGGCGCGGGTGGAGGTGTCCGGGTTGGCGGTGACCCGTCCGAGGCCGGGGAAATGCTTGACGGTCGAGAGCAACCCGACGCTGGCGGCGGCGCCCACCACGGTCTGGACTGCGGCTGCCACGCCGTCCGGCGTCGAGCCGTAGGCACGGTCGACGGCGCCGATCGGGGGGTTGTCCGACGCGGTGCCAGCGGGCACGACATCGGCGACCGGCCCCAGGTTGATGGTGACGCCCGCGCTGCGCAGTGCGGCCCCCCACGCGCGGGTCTGCTCGGCGAGTTCGGTGGTGCTGAGGCGACCCTGCGCGAGCGCAGCCGGGATCAGCGGCATTCCGGTGCCCGACAGGGTCTGCACCTGCCCACCCTCCTGGTCGGCGGAGACGTGCAGCGGCACACCGCCCGCCGCGGTCGCGGCACGTTGGAGGGCGGCCACACCGGCAGCCACCGACCTCAGGGGTGCGGCCGAGCGCCCGCGCAGGAAGACCCCACCCACCCCGCCACGCGACACCAGGTCCACGCCAGCGGCGGGGTCACCTGCCGGCACCCCCACCATCACCAGCTGGGCCGCCCGCTGGTGCGGGTTCAGCGACGCGAGCAGGGTGTCCACGCAGGACACCGGGGTGCTGACCGGTGGAGTCGTGACGGGGGGTGTCGTGGTCGAAGCGCTGACCGGCGCGGTCGTGCTGAGGACCGGTGCGGTCGTGACGGGGATCGACGCGGTCGGCGGGGGGACTGGCGGGGTGGAAGGCGCGCCCGCTCGCGGTGCGGCGGCTCCGCCGCACCCAGCGGTGAGCAGGAGCGCGACGACCGGCACGAGCCGACCGAACCGAGCGGGCATTCCCCGACCGTAGTCACGGCGCCGCCTCAGCCGGTGCCGCGTCAGCCGGTGCCGAGGTCAGACGTTGACGCCGTAGTCCTGCGCGATGCCCTTGAGGCCACTAGCGTAGCCCTGGCCCACGGCGCGGAACTTCCACTCGGCGCCGCTGCGGTAGAGCTCGCCGAACACCATCGCAGTCTCCGTGGAGGCGTCCTCGGAGAGGTCGTAGCGCGCCAACTCGGAGTTGTCGGCCTGGTTGACCACGCGGATGAAGGCGTTGCGCACCTGCCCGAAGCTCTGGCTCCGCGACTCCCCTTCGTAGATCGACACTGGGAACACGATCTTGTCGATCTCGGCGGCCATCGCGGCCAGGTTGACCTTGAGGGCCTCGTCGTCACCCTCGCCCTCACCGGTGAGGTTGTCACCGGTGTGCTCGATGGTGCCGTCGGCGAGCTTGAGGTTGTTGAAGAAGATGAAATGGCTGTCGGTGAGCACCTTGCCGTTGGATCCGCACGCGATGGCGGTGGCGTCGAGGTCGAAGTCGGTGCCGGTGGTCGAGCGCACGTCCCAGCCCAGTCCGACGGTGACGTTGGCCAGGCCGGCGGCACCGGCCTGCTTGGTCAGCGAGACGTTTCCGCCCTTGCTCAGGCTGACTCCCATTCCGAACTCCACTCTGCTCGTGCGGAGGGGGTGACCGCTCCGCTCTCACGTGACCCGCCCCCAGATGGGGACGAGCGGTCTTCGTCGATCCGTTTCGCATCGGTCCAGCGCTAGCCTGCCCTGCACGGGCGCACACCGCCACGATCACGGCGTCGCGCGGCCCGGGGATGATCACAGGTACTGCCCAACCCAACGATGGCGGCCGTAAAGGTAGTTCCCGCTACGGCCGACTCAGCCCGACCGACTCAGCCCGACCGACTCAGCCCGACCGACTCAGCCCGGCCACCCGCTGTCGACCGGCTCCCCTAGGGTATGACCGATCGACGACCGCCACCGGAGGGCTCACGACCATGGCGCTGTTCAGCAGGCGCATCAAGGGCACATCACGTCGAGCGCTGCGCAAGGCCCGCACCAAAGAGCTCAAGGGCCGCGCCAAGGCCGAGCGCAAGTTTCTCGTGAAGTCGCGCCGCAAAGCCGCCAAGCAGCAGGCCAAGGCCGAGCGGAAGGCTCCCGCGCCCCGCACGGTCACCGCAGACCCAACCGGCAAGGCGGCGAAGAAGGCCGAGCACCGCGGTGGTGCGGCCAAGGTCGGCACCTACCTCAGCATCGCCAGGGTGGTCGGTCCCGTGGTCGCACCCTTTGCCTACCGTGCGGCGTCGGCGGTACGCGGGCAGGTGGACGGGGCGCGGGCCCGCAAGATCGGCGTCGGCGTGGAACAGCTGAGCGAGTTCACCGGCTACGGGGCCGCGCTCAGCGCCCAGATCGCCGGTCTGGAACCGGCTCTGGACGAGCTCGTGCGGGTGCGCTCGGACGCCGAGAGCGCTGCCTTCCGCGAGCGCACCGTGGCCCGGCTGGCCGAGCTGAGTACGGCGGTCCACGCCGCCGAGCGCATGCCCACCGCACGTCGCAAGGCAGCGCACCGCTCCGTCGCCGCCGACCTCGACCGCATGGACGCCGAGCTGCTCGAACGGCTGGGGGTCCGGTGAAGGCCCAGCAGTGACGGTCCGTCACGGCTCACTCCGGGCCGTGAGCCCGGGTTGTGGAGCGCGGCCCGCTCGCCGGACGACCGGGCGAGCAGTGGCCTCGTCCCGTCGCCGGGCCCGGTAGGCCGCCACGTGGGTGCGGTTGGCGCAGTTGCCGGTGTCGCAGTACCTCCGCGAGCTGTTGCGGGACAGATCGACGAGTACGGCGCGGCAGCCGTCCGCGGCGCATGTCCGCAAGCGGTGCAGGTCGTCGCCGCGCACGACGTCCACCAGCGCCATCGCGGCCTCCGCCCCCATCCGGTCGACCAGCGGCGCGGCGGGATCGGTGACGTGCAGATGCCAGTCCCACCCGTCGTGGCGCACCAGCTGCGGCCGCGCCCCGGTGCGCTCGAGGAGCTCGTTGACCCGCGCGACGAGCACGGCCGCATCGCCGGTACGCCAGAGCTCCCACAGCTCGGCGCGCAGGCCGCGCACGGCGGTGAGCTCGGCGGTCGTGCCGTCCCGGCGCCCGGTATAGGCGTGCTCGTCGAGAAAGCGGCCGAGCGCGGGGGGTTCGGCCAGCTCGTCGACGTCGTTCGTCATCGTGTTGACCAGCGCTGCCGCCGCGACCAGGGCCACCTCCGTGTCATGAGCGAAATACACGTTGACTCCTGACGCAGGCTGTTCTACTGTTCCCCGACCGCCAGGAGCATACGTGCCGACGGTCCTGACAAAGGGGGTTCGGTGGGCGGCAGTGGGCGGGGCCTACTCCTGGCACTCGTCTCGGCGTTGGCCTTCGGCACCTCGGGGCCCTTCGCCAAGGCTCTGCTCGACGCGGGCTGGACACCGGGTGCCGCAGTCGGAGTCCGCGCCACAGGCGCGGCCGCCGTGCTGGTTGCGCTCACCATGCTGCTGTGGTGGAAGCGGCTGGGCCCGGTAATTTGCGCACCCCGCACCGTGCTGCTCTACGGCATCGTGGCGGTCGCGGGCGTGCAGGTCTGCTACTTCAGCGCGGTGCGCACCCTGTCGGTGAGCGTTGCCCTGCTGCTGGAGTACCTCGCGCCGGTGCTCGTGGTGGGTTGGCTGTGGCTGCGCACCGGTCGCCCCCCGTCGCGCCGGACCCTCGCCGGGGGGGTGTTGGCGTTGCTGGGCACAGTGGGGGTGCTCGATGTCGTCGGGGGCCTCCGGGTCGACCTCGGGGGCGTGCTGTGGGCGCTGGCCGCCGCGGTGTGCCTGGCGTGCTACTTCCTGGTGCTCGGCCGCAGCCGTGATCGCGGTGATGCCCTCGACCCCGGGGTGCTGGCCAGTGCGGGGATGGTCGTGGGGTCCGCGGCGGTCGCCGCCGCCGGGTTGGTTGGCGTGCTACCGGTGGGGGTGGGTTCGGCAACCACGGTGCTCTCCGGCCACGCCACGCCGACCTGGGTGCCAGTGCTGGCGCTCGTACTCGTGTCGACCGTGCTGGCCTACCTGGCCGGCGCGGCCAGTTTGGCGAGGTTGGGTCCCACCACCGGGTCGCTGGTGGGCCTGGCCGAGGTGTTGTTCGCGGTGCTCGCTGCCTGGGCCCTGTTGGGCGAGTGGCCGCGCCCGGTGCAGCTGGTCGGTGGCGTCCTCGTGGTGGCCGGAGTCGTGCTGGCGCGCAACGGTGACCGTCCGACACCGCCCGCCCCCACCGCGCTCATCCCGGCAACTCCCCGCCACCCGTGGCCTTGACCCTCACGCGACGGGAGGCTGTTCCATATCCGGGGTGAGCGACAACGAGGACACCAGGACGGTAGGCCAGGTCAGCCGGATCGTCGGCGTGAGCGTGCGAGCACTGCACCACTACGACGAGATCGGGCTGGTCGTGCCCACCGCCAGGACCGGCGCGGGCTACCGCAGCTACTCCGGTGCCGACGTGACGCGGCTGCACCGGGTGCTGCTGTACCGCGAGCTGGGGTTCGGGTTGGAGGAGATCGCGACGCTCCTCGACGACCGTGACGTCGATGCGCTGGCGCACCTGAAGCGCCAGCGCGAGCTGCTCGACGAGCGGATCGATCGCTTGCACCAGATGGTCGCGGCAGTCGAGAAGATGATGGAGGCACACACCATGGGTATTCAGCTCACGCCGGAGGAGCAGCGCGAGATCTTCGGCGACAACTGGTTGGGCGAGGACTACGCCCACGATCGCCATCCGGTGCGGTCATGACGTGACGGTGATGATTCGCGCATCTTCGCCGTGAGGTACTTCGAAGCGGTGCTGCTCGCGGTGAGTCGACGGACCTCAGGGTCGGCGAGCGCGCAGAGGTACTCGTCGAGCACGGCCTCGGTCCGCTTGAGGATCGATGCTCCTATGGATGTCAAGGCTGGCTGAAGCGCTGTTGTGCGGCTTGTCGGGTGGTGCCGAGCACGGTCGCGATGGAGCTCCAGGTGGCGTGGTGTTGCCGGGCGCGCGTGACTGC
>JAABUV010000328.1_pt1 | contig 72774 bp, 63 predicted proteins | sample 5559971 | NCBI WGS metagenome assembly JAABUV01 (sample SAMN10711881, study PRJNA513362) | rock metagenome | isolation source: Antarctica rocks | place: Antarctica: Victoria Land, Knobhead nord | collected 2015-12-19 | reverse complement strand
GCATGAGGGCGGCGGGCTCATTGGCATAGCGCCGCAATACCGCGTCCGCCGCGAGCGATACCTGCGGCCAGGCGAGCCCCAGTCCCCATTCGCGCGCGCCGCCGCGAAAGTTGGTGCCGTTGCGATATTCGCCCCAGGTGATGCCAGGGGTAAGGGCGCGGAGCGCCGGAGCGCCGAGCACGGCGGCCTGCCACTGGGTCATGCCGAAGTAGGAGACCCCCCACATCCCCACGCGCCCGTCCGCGTCCGGCAGTTGCGCCGCCCAGGCCACCGTATCGTAGCCGTCGGTGAACTCCCGCTCGAAGGGGCGATAGTCCCCCTCCGAGGCGTAGCGTCCGCGCACGTCCTGCACGACGACGATGTAGCCCGCGCCCGCGAGGCGGACCGGATCGACGTAACCGGTGGCGAGGGCGAGATCCTTGCCATAGGGCAGGCGGGTCAGCGCGACCGGGAAGGGGCCGCCTGCGGTGGGGCGATAGACGTTGGCGCGCAGGACCGTGCCGTCGCGCATCGTCGCCGGGACATTTTTCTCGATCAGGATGCGATCGTAGGTCGCCATCGCTTGCTCCTCCAGTGTGTGGCTAGTAGTGTGTGGCTGGCGTGCGGCAGGATGGTCGTCGTGTCGGGACGATCAACGAGGCTTCGTGCGTGCCGCGCCGTTAGCGGCGGGGTGGCACGATGGGTTGTCATCGTGCCCGCCCCGGTTCGGGACCAAAGGGCTAACGCCGCCGAATTACACGGCTTGACCGGTGGTGCTATACTACCAGCGCAACCAGATTTCATCGCTGAACGTTCACTTCTGCCCGCTGTTGTGGCGGGTGGGTGGTGCCTGTTCGGAACTGCGTTGCCATCGCGTCCGGCGTGGCACGGTGGGCAAGTAAACCAGGCAGCGAACCGGGGCCACCGCTGGCCGGGGTTTGGGCTGGAGAGTGGCGTATGAGTCGGTACGAGCTGTACTCGCGGCGGTATCCCCTCCTCGCACTGAAGAATGTGGTGATCTTCCCGCGCAATGTCGTGACCCTCTCGGTCGGGCGCAGCCGGTCCATCAGCGCGATCGAGGATGCTTGGGCGCACGGTCATCGGATCATCTTCACCGCGCCGCGCAACCCCGACATCGAGGATCCCCAATTCGAGGATCTCTACCCGATCGGCACCCTCTGCGAGGTCTCGCAGGCCGAGCGCCAGCAGGGCGGCAGCATCCAGGTGGTGCTGGAAGGGCTGACCCGCGTGCGATTGAACACCGTCGAGTTGGGGCGCCCCTTCCTGGCCGTGCAGATCGAGGAGATGGCGGAGCCGCGCGCGATCTCGCCGGAGACGCGGACGCTCGTCACCTATATCAAGACCCTCGCCGAGCAGCACGCCGATCAGAAGGGCTCGCTGACAAGCGAGGTGATGGAAATCATCCGGCACACGGACGATCCGAGCCAGCTCGCCGATTTGCTGGCGACACAGCTGATCAAGGCGATCCCCGAGCGCCAGGCGATGCTCGAAGAGCCCGATCCGGCGACCCGCCTGGAACGGTTGGCGGTGGGGCTGACCGGCGATCTCGATGTGGTCGCGATGGAGCAGCGGATCAAGGAGCGGGTCCGCGAGCAGATCGACAAGAACCAGCGCGAATACTATCTGCGCGAGCAGTTGAAGGCGATCCATGACGAACTCGGTGGCGAGGGCGGCAACGAGATCGAGGTGTTGCGCGAGAAGGTCAAGGCGCTGGGGCTGACGAACGAGCTGGAAGAACGCCTCCTGAAAGAGGTGACACGCCTGGAGCGGATGCCGGCGATCTCCGCCGAGGCGACCGTGGTTCGCAACTATCTCGACTGGGCGCTGAGCCTCCCCTGGCAGGCGCGCAGCGAGGACACCCTGGATCTCGACGTGGCCGAGCAGGTGCTCGACGAGGACCACTTCGGCCTGGACTCGGTCAAGGAGCGGATCATCGAGTTCCTGGCCGTCCGCAAGCTGAAGAGCGACCGCGAAGGAGGGCTGGCCGAGGCCAACGCCACGATCCTCTGCTTGCATGGCCCGCCAGGGGTCGGTAAGACGAGTCTCGGGCGCTCGATCGCGGAGGCGATGGGGCGCAAGTTCGTGCGCGTCAGCCTCGGCGGCGTGCGCGACGAGGCGGAGATTCGCGGCCATCGCCGCACCTACATCGGCGCGTTCCCTGGTCGGCTGATCCAGTCGTTGAAGCAGGCGGGGACGCGCAACCCGGTGATCCTGCTCGATGAGGTGGATAAGCTCTCCGCCGATCAGCGCGGCGATCCGTCGTCGGCGCTGCTGGAGGTGCTCGACCCGGAGCAGAATCAGAACTTCGTCGATCATTACCTCGATCTGCCGTTCGATCTCTCGCAGGTGCTCTTCATCTGCACCGCGAACTCGCTGGGGCCGATCCCGCGTCCCCTGCGCGACCGGATGGAGATTGTGGACATAGGAGGATACACCGAGGACGAGAAGGTGGAGATCTGCCGCCGCTATCTCCTGCCGAAGCAGCTGGAGGCGCACGGCCTGGAGCGCGATCAGCTCGATCTCTCGGAGAAGCTGCTGGTCCAGATCGTCCGCAACTACACCAGCGAGGCCGGGGTACGCGGCATGGAACGGCAGATCGGGAAGATCTGCCGCAAGGTCGCGCGCGAGGTCGTCAAGGGCAAGGTCGGGCGCTTCCGCATCAACGCCGCGAAGCTCGAAGAGTACCTCGGCCCGCCGCGCTACGGTTTCGAGCAGGGCCTGGGTGGGACGCAGATCGGCGTGGCGATCGGCCTCGGGGCGACGGAGATCGGCGGCGTGATGATCCCGGTCGAGGTCGCGACCATGCCGGGGCACGGCACGCTGACGATCACCGGGCAGGCCGGCGACGTGATGCAGGAGTCCGCGCGGGCCGCCCTCTCCTATGCCCGCTCGCGCGCCGAGGCGTTGCACATCGATCGCGACTTCCAGGAGAAGCTCGATCTGCACATCCACCTGCCGGAGGGGGCGCAACCGAAGGACGGCCCCTCGGCGGGGATCACGATGGCGACCGCGCTGATCTCGGCGCTGACCGGGCGCTCGGTGCGGCACGACGTGGCGATGACCGGCGAGATCACCCTGCGCGGTCGGGTGCTGCCGATCGGCGGGCTGAAAGAGAAGACGCTGGCGGCGCACCGCAACGGCATCCGCCGGATCGTCGCCCCCGCCGAGAATCGCCGCGATCTGGCGCTGATCCCGAAGAACGTCGCCAAGGAGATGGAGTTCTTCTGGGTCGAGAACATGGACGAGGTGATCGCCCAGGTGTTGCTCGGCGAAGGGGAAGTCGAACCGACCATCGCGATGGACATCGTCGTGGCGACCGACCCGCTGGCGCTCCCCGACGCGGCCCAGGGGACCCCGCTGCAATAACGCCGCCTTTATCGTTCACAGCATACGGCCCCGATCGTCACCGACGATCGGGGCCGCTGCGTCGCTGGCGTTTCGCTGGCACGTCCTTGCGGCAAAGGTCACTATTCGTCATTCGTCATTCGTCATTCGTCATTGTTCCGGGGTGCGCGGCGGCGTCAGCTCGAAGAGGCCGACGGGGCGCAGCGCCGCGCCCTCGCCGATGTTCCACTTCGTAACGGCTACGCCCCAGCCGTCCGCTTCCAGCGCTTCCAACAGCGGGAGACTCGCTGCCCGGAAGGGATCGGTGAGCAAGATCCGCCCGCCCGGCGCGAGGTTGCGCTCGAAGATGCCGCGCAATTCCCCGTGCATCGCCGCGCCGTAGAGGATGTCCGCCCCGATGATCCAGTCGTAGCGCCCCTCGTCGTCCCACTCGGCCCAGTCGGTCAGGCGATACTCGATCGGCGGGGCACCGTTGCGCGCGCCGTTGCGCTGGCAGACGGACAGGACCAGTTCGTTGCGGTCGGTCTGGGTCACGCGCCCGCCGAGCGTGGCGGCGACGATCCCCGGCAGCCCCGTGCCGGCCCCTAATTCCAAGATGCGCGTGTCACGCATGGCGTCCGCACGGGCGAGCACCTCGTGGGCGAGCGCGAGGGCGGCGGGCCAGAGCGCGACGCCGTAGGGCAGGCGCTCCCGCGACTCGCCGATGACCTGCGACTCGTCGTCGTGGGATAGGACCGCGCCGGTGTGCAGGATCGCCCACGCGCGTCCGCCCGCGCGCAGATGGTATTCGTGCAGCGGCAAGTCTCCGCCGGGGGTGGGCAGCGTCCGTTGCTGATCGTGCGGCGCGTCCATCGCTCTGCTACCCCACGTATTCTGACGATGATCTATCGCCGCTTGACGGCACGGGCGTATCGCCTGGTGCATGATCCGGCCACCCGCCCCGATCAGCGCAGTATAGCCTCCCAGAAACGGGGTATGCAGCTACCTTCGTGCTTCGTCAGACGCATACTCTTCGCATCAACGAAGCGAGCGTCCGCGCGCCGTATCTGTTGGTGTATGATCAGACCCTGGCAATCCCCATCTATCGGCATGAAACAGCGTGGTGTCCTTTGTCTGTTCTGCCGTGTGCATTCCCTCGCCGTTGGCGGGATTCCGGGCCAGCGGTTCGTCAGCATGTGTTACGTGTCGATCTCGCCCGTGCTACGACGCGGTGCCACCGCTGCTTCTGGATGAGTCGTGCTTGTGGGAGGTGCCTCGGAGTCCGTTGGTGTGCCCAGGTGTTCCATCCGGTGCAGGATTTGCAGGATCAACTCGTCCTGATACTCGAGGTGCCGCAAGATGGTCGTGATTTCGGCCTCGGCGGTGACATTGATCTGGTAATCGTGCTCGGCGGCGAGGCGATCCTTCTGGATCTGGCGGTTCTGGCTCATCATGATGATCGGCGCGGCATAGGCAGCCTGAAAGCTCATGACCAGATTCAGGAGGATAAAAGGGTAGGCGTCCCAGCGTGCGACGAATCCGATGACGTTAAACCCGATCCAGAGTACCAGTAGCCCGGACTGAATGAGGATGAAGCGCCAGCTTCCCATGCCGTTCGCGACGGTGTCGGCTGCGCGCTGGCCTGGTGTCAGGCGCTCATCGAGCACCTGATTGATATTGCGTACCGCCGGGCGCGCAGGCGCCGCCGCTGGTCGCCGTTGGAGTAATTCCGCGAGTTCCTTCAAGGGTATCCCGTGGCTATCTCGACGCATTACCCCTCTCCTTGGCGAACTTTTCTGTACTCGTATTCCGATAGAGTAGCAGAATATCCACGGTATTCGGCCAGATGATGGACGTACCTGTGCGATGCTTGCTATACTAGGCTCGGAAGTCTACATAATATCCTTGTCTTGCTACGTTATCACGCCACTCGCGTAACCCCGCTTCCACCCCCTGCTCATCCGGGCCTTGCCAGATCGACCCGCCGTGCCCGCTTTGGGTTGCTGATCAGGGCTTCGACAGCGGTACAACCGCTTCCTCTCCGCCGATCGACGCCGCAGAACGCACGAGCGCCGAGGTCGATGCTCGCGTCGTTCGGGGCTATCCGCCGGGCAACCATTCGTGTCACATGCGCCCGGTCGCCTTGCTGTCGGCGCTACAGCGCTGGCGTGACCGGAGTCGTGGCCGAACAGGCGCGCGGCGAGGTTGAGGACAAGGTACGTCAACGCGGCGAAGCGGTGCATGTCGCGCCGCTGAACGCGCTATTGAACGAGGAGGAGCGCGCATGGGCAGTAGACGCGATTCGCAACGACCTTCTGCCAGTGGTCATCCCCGGTGAGGTCCACGCGCAGCGACGAACCGTGGCGCGCGCCGATGTGGTGCGCGATAGCGTCCCCTGGCGTGTGCCGGTGGACGATCGTGAACGTGTAGCGAAGGAGTGAGCAGATGCTAGGTAAGGGCAACATTCGCGCGGGCATGGGTGTCTTTGGCGCGGACGCGAAACGGATCGGCACGGTCGAGTCGATGGGGGAAGATGCGATCCAGGTCGACGGACATCAGATCGCCCGTAACGTCATCACCCGTGTGACCCCCGATCGCGTCTTCCTGAAGGGGCGCCGCATCGATTACATCGCGCAAGAAATCCCGCTCGGCTAGTCCGGGCGTACAGCGTTACCCGGTCAGGCCAGCGGACGCCGCGCCCCCTCGCAAGTGCGAGCGCGGCGTCCGCTTTTGGCTGTGCGTGTAGCAGCATCAACTCCCTGCACCACAGCCCCACGCCCGGTGGGCAGCCGCTTCGTGGCGGCGTTCGCGTCGGGCGTAGCGCTGGCCGAAAGTGCGGTACGCGGCCTTGCTGGCCGCGCCTGAACCGAAGCGCCGATGAACACCACATACTTCACCGTAGCCGTCCAGTCCACGGAGGTGGACTTCGTGACGGCGCGAGCCGCCCCTAGCCGGGAGCGGCCGCCCTTCATGGGTAGTGGCCGCCCTCCGGGGTACAGTGTGCCCTCCGGGGTGGTGGCTGCCCTTCAGTCCACCGGCTGCCCACGCCCGCCATGTCCCGCCCACAAGCGCTGCGGTTTAGAGTGCGGTACGGTTGCCTTGTTGGCCGTGACTATGGATAGCCGATCGAGCCATCGGCATGCAGCGGGAAGGCGCGATGCCAGCGCCGATACGGATACCGGTCGAACGCCTCGATGTTCAGGTCGATACCCAGTCCCGGGCGGGTGGGCAACTCCAGGTAGCCATCGACGAGGCGCATCGGCTCGTCCACCAACTCCCGGCGACCTGGCACATCGTCGGGGAGATACTCCAGGATCAGGAAGTTCGGCGTGCAGGCCGCCAGGTGGACGTTGACCGCCGTGGCGACCGGGCCGACCGGGTTGTGCGGGGCGATTGTCGCGTAGAAGGCTTCGGCCATCGCGGCGATCTTCTTCTGCTCCAGCAGGCCACCCGCGCAGCAGATATCCGGCTGCACGATGTCCGCCGCGCCCCGCACGAGCAGATCGCGGAACTCATACTTGGTGTAGAGCATCTCGCCGGTGGCGATCGGCACGTCGACCTGGCGGCGCAGCGCCGCCAGGGCATCGATATTCTCCGGGCGCAGCGGCTCCTCGAAGAAGAACGGGTTGTAGAGCTTGATCGCCTGGGCGAGCTGGAGCGCGCGGATCGGCTCGAAGATCGTGGCGTGGGCATCGACCGCGATCTCCACGTCGTCGCCGAGCGCGCGGCGCGGCGCTTCCAGGCGGGCCACCGCCGCGCGGGTGAGCGCCGGACCCGGCAGTCGCTCGTGCCCCGGCGGGTGCGGCGCGACCTTGACTGCGGTGCAACCGTAGCGTTCCAAACGGGCGGCGGCATTTTCCGCCAGTGCCTCGGGCGTCGCCCCGCCCGCGTGGATGTAGACCCGCACGCGGTCGCGGCACTTGCCGCCGAGCAGCTGGTAGACCGGCACGCCGAGCGCCTTCCCCTTGATGTCCCAGAGCGCATGTTCGATCCCGGAGATCGCGGCGTTGGTGATGACCCCGCCCGGGAAGCGCGAGGCGTTGTACATCAACTGCCAGAGGAACTCGATGTCGCGCGGATCGCGGCCAACGAGCCAGGTCTCGAAGTCGTGGATCACCGCCGCGACGGCGTCATCCGGCCCCGCCGAGTACGCCTCCCCGACCCCGTAGAGACCCTCATCGGTGTGTACCCGCACGAAGACGAAGTTGCGGCTCTCGGGCCGCACCAGGAACGTCTCGATCCGTGTGATCTGCATGCCGCAATCCCCCTTGCCCCGTTCGACAATCGGTCGGCCTCGTCACCGGACGCAGTATCCGCGATCCGGCGGCGGACGTCACGGTCGCGCGTTGCCAACACGCGGATATGCCAGCTCTTCCTCCAGACTCGACCCCGCTCGTGTGCGCCCCTGCTATTGACCACAATACCGCTATCGCTCGGCATGGGTTGGCAACGGTGACGATATTTTCGAGCGCGCATCATCGCTGTACCTCGCTTAATTCGGTGGGGATACGCAATTAAGTCTCCTCGTATTGCCTGCGCTCTCACGCCCAGGTCCGGTTACCGTGGTGTGCGGCAGATCGAGTTGCATGGTCATACCCACCTCGATGTCTTGCGCGCCGTTTAAGTGTTTCCTGGTAGTACCGCAGGTATACCATTCCTCGGTTTTGGAAAAGTACAAGCTGCTTGACAGGGAGGTACGGTCTGTTATCCTCACGGGCGTACCGAACTGCATACTCCTCCCCGCCGCAGCGTCAGCGCTGACGCTGCGGCGGGGAGGACGGCCCGGCAGATCCGACCGGATCGTGTCGAGTAGCCAGGCCCAGGGGAAGGAGATCACCGTATGGACCCTCGCGGCAATGAAGCCGCCGACAGCGCTGCCCGATCACGAGTGACGCCGTTCCGGCTAACCCGTCGCACGCTCCTGGCGTTGACGCTCCCCGCTGCGACGGCCCTGCTCGCGGCCTGCGGCGGCGCGGCCCCCACGCCGCCGCAGGCCGCACCCACGGCAACGCTCGGCACGACTGCCGGGGGTGCGGCGGCCACTGTGGGCGGCACGCGCGTTGCCAGTCCGACGACCCCGGTCGGCACCGCCACCCGTGCGGGTGCGGTCGCCACCGCAGGAACTCCTACCGCAGGTTCCTATCCCTCGCTCGCCCCGAATGTACCCGACGCCTACACGACGCTGCCCGCCGGGTTCACCTCGGTGAGTGCCGTGCCTGGGAAGGGGGGCAAGGTGAATGCCTTCCTGATCGGGTACAACCCGCCGGTCCCCGGACGCACCTCGAACAAATATTGGCAGGAATTGGAGAAGCGGCTCGGTGCGACCTTCGAGCCGACAATCACGCCCGCCGCCTCGTACGTCGAGAAGCTCGCTGCGATCGTCGCGGGCGGCGACATCCCGGATCTCACCCTCCTCCAACTCGAATACGCCCCCGACCAGAATCGGCTGATGTTGCAGGGAGCGTACACCGATCTGACGCCCTACTTGACCGGCGACGCGCTGAAAACCTACCCGAATCTCGCGCGCTTCCCCGTCGCATTGTGGAAGAACGTCGCGCGCAAGGGGAAGATCTACGGCGTGCCAGTGCCCAACTTGATCGCCCAGAACACGTTGATGTTCCGACAGGATTGGGCGGAGAAGGTCGGCTATGGGCAGATGAAGAACGCGGAGGACTTCCTCAATTGCATGGTGGCGTTCGCGAAGAATGACCCCGATGGCAACGGGAAGACGGACACCTATGGGCTGGGCTCCAACGGGTCGAGCGCCTTCAGCGTCTCGGCGTTCCTGCACATGTTCCGCGTGCCGAATACCTGGCGGAAGAACGCGGACGGTACCCTGACCCACATGATCGAAACCGACGAGTACAAGCAGGCCGTCACCTTCATGAAGCGCCTCTACGATGCGGGGGGCTTCCACCCCGATATCGCCACGATCGCGACACAGCAGTCGCGCGACGGCTTTAATGGCAGCAAGATCGGTGCGTATAACGATGGCCTCACCGCCCTCGCGACCACGGCGGGGCTTCGCGCGAAGATCAAGCCGTTGACCCCCACCGCGAACGTCACCGCCTGGATCCCGCCCGGTTTCGATGGGGGGAAAGCTTCCTTCCACACCTTCCCCGGCTACAACTCGGTCGCCGTCATCCCCGCCAAAGTGGGCAAGGACGCCGAGCGTGCGAAGGAACTCCTGCACGTCATCGACTACTTCGCCGCGCCGCTCGGGAGCCAGGAATGGCTCTTCCTGAAGAACGGGATCCAGGGTGCCCACTACAACCCCGGCCCTGATGGCTCCCCGGTGCGCACGGATCTGGGCAGCGTGGAGATCGGCGATCTTGCCACCATCATGACCAATCTGGTCGTCTTCTACTACCCCGATACTCCCGATGTGGGGCCGTATCTCCAAGGCGTCACCAAAGACCTCCTCGCCCTGGGGGTGGACAATCCGATCGTCGGGCTCTTCTCCCAGACTGATGCCGCGAAGATTGGCGAGTTGAGCCAGTTCAACCGGGATAACTTGACGAGTCTCGTCGCGGGACGCGACCCCCTCAGCGCCTACGACAGCTGGGTGCAGGGCTGGCGCAGCCGGGGCGGCGACCAGATTCGTAAGGAGTACCAGGATGCGCTGACCGCCAGCCAATAGCGGCAGGGTAGCCCCCGCCCCGGCACCGATACGGGAAGCCGCGCGGGGCGAGCGCCTGATCATGCTTCGTAGCCTGCTCGAACATGCAGGATCATCGGCAATACTGTGGGACAAGGTTCAAAGAGGAGTACACAGCATGGAACAGCACCGGCACGACAGCATGCCCCTCGGGGTATCCGCCCGCGTAGGGCGACGCGCTTTCCTGCGCGCCGCCGCGCTCGCGCTCACCCTGCCATCCGCCGCCGCACTCCTGGCCGCGTGCGGTGGCACCACGGCGACGGCGACCGTTCCCGCCGCGCCATCATCCGCCGCACCAGCCTCCGCCGCGCCCGCGCCTACGGCACCCGGCGTCGCGCCGACCGCCACCACCGGCGCGCGTGCGGCGGTTTCGCCCACTGCGGCGGGGACCGCCACCCGCGCCGCGACCGCTGCGGCCTCGGCGGGCACACCGACCGCCGACGGCCTGCTGCCCTCGCCGCTGCCAGGCGTGCCCGACGCCTATACGAAGCTGCCCCTGCCCTTCAAGACGGTCAATGCCGTGCCGGGCAAGGGGGGGAAGGTGACCGCCTTTTTGATCGCCTACCTGGCCCCGCCACCGCCGCGCGAGCAGAACAAGTACTGGCAGGAGCTCGAGAAGCGCCTCGGGGTGACCTTCGAGCCGATCTTGCAACCCGCCGATGGCTACCCGGAGAAGCTGGCAGCACTCACCGCCGGGGGGAGCCTGCCCGATCTCACGTTCATCGTGCCGGAGCAGGTGCCGATCCAATACAGCATCATCAAGCAGGGAGCCTACACCGATTTGTCGGCGTATCTGAGCGAGAGCGCGCGGAAGGAGTTCCCGAACGTCGCGCGCTTCCCGGCCTATCTCTGGAAGAATTCGGCGGTCAATGGCAAGACCTACGGGGTTCCGCGCCCCCAGCTGCCGATCAACGCACCGATCCACTGGCGCAAGGACTGGGCGGAGAAGTTCGGCCTGGGCAGCCCGAAGAATGCCGACGAGCTCGCCGACGTGCTCACGAAGTTTACCAAGAACGATCCTGACGGCAATGGGAAGAACGATACCTACGGCCTGCACTTCATCGCGCAGTTCGCCTTCGGTGCGCCATTCTTCCAGGAGATGTACCGCGTCCCCAACCTCTGGCGCAAGAACAACGACGGCTCGCTCACCTACTTCATCGAGACCGATGAGTTCAAGCAGACTCTCGCCTACATGAAGCGCCTCTACGATGCCGGGGTCTACCACCCCAACACCGCGACTGGGAACCGCACCGATCGCAAGGACTTCATCACGAGCGGCAAGGTCGGCGGCGTGATGGACAGCATCGTCAACTTCACCGGCCCGTCGCCGAATGGCTTCCGCGATACGGCGCGCCAGCTCAGCGACCCGAAGGCGAACGTCGTGCCGCTGATCCCGCCCGGCTTCGACGGCGGCAAGGCGACGGTCGATCTGGCGAGCGGCTTCTTCGGCTTCCCGACCATCCCGGTCACCGTGGGGAAGAACCAGGATCGCGTCAAGGAATTGCTGCGCGTCGTGGACTACTTCGCCGCTCCGTTTGGTTCCGAGGAGCGGGTATTCCTCGATAACGGCATCGAAGGGGTGCATCACACCGTGAAAGCGGACGGCACCCGGGTCAAGAACGATCTCGGCAACGCCGAGCTCGGCGATCTCGCCACCCTGGCAGGCGGACTGACCACCTATTATTCGATCCTGCCCGGCGATGCCCAGGAGCTCCAGGACGCCACGCGCGATCTCGTGGCGCTCGGTCAGGAGAATCCGGTGCTCGGGCTCTACTCCCCGACCGACTCCGCCAAAGGCGGCGAGTTGAATCAACTGCGGATCGACCGGGCCGTCTCGATCGTCACCGGTCGCGATCCCCTCTCGGCGGTCGACCAGTACGTCAAGGACTGGAAGAGCCGGGGCGGCGACCAGATCCGCAAGGAGTATCAGGACGCCCTCAAGGGCTAGCGCGACGGGCGGGCCGGGAGATACTTCTCCCGGCCCGCCCGCCGGAGGGACGAGCTATGGGCGCGATCTCGCCGACCACCGCGACCGCCGCACGCAAACCGCCTGCCACCTCCATCTGGCAACGGCTCTGGCGCGAGCGCTGGATGTACCTCTTCATCATCCCCGGGCTGCTGTACTTCGGCGTTTTCCGGTACTTGCCGCTCCTGGGGAACATCATCGCGTTCCAGGAATACTCGCCCTTCCTCGGCTTCTTCGACTCGCCGTTCGTCGGGCTGGACAACTTTCGCCGCATCGTCACCGACCCGGACGTGATCCTGGCGATCAAGAACACGCTCAGCATCGCCGTGCTCCAACTCGTCCTCTTCTTCCCCGCGCCGATCATTCTGGCGCTGCTGCTCAACACGATGGTCTACGAGCCGGTCAAGCGGCTGATGCAAAGCCTGCTCTATCTGCCGCACTTCCTCTCCTGGGTGATCATCGTCGCCCTCTGGCAGCAGATGCTCGGTGGGGACGGCCTCCTCAATCAGGCGTTGCGCTTGGGCGGTCACGACACGATCAACATCATGGCGAACCCTGCGTTCTTCAAGCCGCTGGTGGTGTTGCAACTGATCTGGAAGGACACCGGCTGGGGGACGATCATCTTCCTGGCCGCGCTGACCAAGATCGACACCAGCCTCTACGAGGCCGCCGCGATGGATGGGGCAGGGCCGTGGTATCGGCTGTGGCACATCACGCTGCCCGGCATCCGCTCGGTGATCTTCCTGCTGCTGATCCTGCGCCTGGGACGGATCCTCGATACCGGCTTCGAGCAGATCTTCCTCCAGCGCGGCGCGGTGGGCGCGCGGGCGGCGGAGGTGCTCGACACCTTCACCTACTTCCGCGGTATTCAGGGCGGCGACTGGGGCTTCTCGGCGGCGGTCGGCCTGCTCAAGGGTGTCGTCGGCGCGGTGCTGGTCTTCACCGCCAATCGGGTGGTGAAAGCGTTCGGCGAGGAGGGCGCCTTCTAGGCGCGAAAGAGAGAGACCGATGACCGCGACTGGCCTGGGGCCGACGTCCGACTCCGCCGAAAACCCGCTCGATGCCGTGGCCCTCGTCCGTCCGGCGCGGCGCGGCTCGCGCTTCGGCACGCAGCGCGCGGCCTGGGAAGAACCACCCCGCCGCCTGACCGTGATCCTCAAGACGTTGCTGCTGCTCGTGCTCGGCATCGTGATGCTCTTCCCGTTCGTCTATGTCGTCGCGGTCAGTTTCTCGTCGTACCGCGACGTGGTGCAGGGCGGGCTGATCCTCTGGCCGGCGCACCCGACCTTGGAGGCGTACCGGGCGGTCCTCAAGGGCGGGATCGTGACCCACGCGCTGTGGATCAGCATCGGGCTGACACTCGGTGGCACCCTGCTCGACATGATCATGTCGGTGACGCTGGCTTATGGCCTGTCGCGTCCGGGCGTGCCGGGGCGGCGGGCGATGCTGGCGATCGTGCTGCTGACCCTCCTCTTCGCGCCCGGCCTGATCCCCAACTATCTCCTCGTGAAGCAGTTGGGACTCCTCGATACCTACTGGGCGCTGATCCTCCCCGGACTGATCAATGCGTTCAATCTGGTGATCCTGCGGAACTTCTTCATGAGCATCCCGCAGGAACTCCTGGAGAGCGCGCGCCTGGATGGGGCGAGCGAGTGGCGGACCCTGTGGAATATCACGTTGCCGCTGTCGAAGGCGGTGCTGGCGGTGGTGGCGCTCTTCTACGGGGTGGCGCACTGGAACGAGTTCTTCGCGGCCACGCTCTACCTCAACGACACGCATAAGTGGCCGATCCAGCTCGTCCTGCGGCAATACGTCCTCCAGGGCAGCTCCCTCGCCGAAGCGACGGTGATCGACCCGAACCAGCCGCCGCCGCCCGCGCAGACGTTGCAGATGGCCGTGGTGGTGATCGCCACGGTGCCGATCCTGATCGTCTACCCTTTCTTGCAGAAGTACTTCACGCGCGGCGTGCTCAGCGGTGCCATCAAGGGCTGAGCCGCGCGCTGATGAGCTGACGAGAGGATGTGCCATGCGTATCACCGCAGTGAAGCGGTTCCTGGTGACCGATGCTGGTCGCGCCGGTATCTACGTGAAGATCGAGACCGATACGGGACTCTATGGCGTCGGCGAGGCGACGCTCGGCTCCTCGCCACGGGCGGTGCTGGGGTTGCTCGACGATCTCGAACACTGGCTGATCGGCGCCGACCCGGAACGCATCGAGTTCCTCTGGCAGCGGTGCTATCGCCGCCTCTTCTTCCGGGGCGGTTCTGTCACCGGCTCCGCCCTCAGCGGCATCGATCAGGCGCTCTGGGATCTCGCGGGCAAGGCGCTCGGCGTGCCGGTGCATCGGCTCCTCGGTGGCCGCGCGCGCGATCGCCTGCGCTATTACGTCCATGTCGGCGGTGCGTCCGCCGAGGCGGCGGCGGCGAGCGCCCGTCGCGCCGTCGAGCGTGGCGCGACCGCCGTCCGCTTCTCCGCCGTCCAGGCGACCGATAGGACCGGTATCCACGATCACCGCGCCGCCGTGGATCGTACGGTCGAGCACACCCGCGCGATCCGCGCGGCGCTCGGGCCGGACGTGGACCTCCTCGTCGAGTGTCATGGTCGCTTCGATCCCCCCTGGGCGATCGAACTCTGCAAGCGCGTCGAGCCCTATCGCCCCTTCTTCGTCGAGGATCCGATCCGCCACGAGTATCGCGACGCGCTGGCGCAGGTCCGCGCCCACGTCGCGACCCCGCTGGCGATGGGGGAGCGCGCCCACGATAAGTGGGACATGCGCGAGCTGATCGAGCGCGATTACGTGGACTATCTGCGCCCGGATGTCTGCAACTGCGGCGGGATCACCGAACTGCGGAAGATCGCCGCCTACGCCGAGGTCCACCACATCAACATCGTGCCACATAATGTCGCCGGCCCGATCGGCACCGCCGCCGGCGTCCACCTCGCCTTCGCGGCCCAGAATGTCGCGATGATCGAGGCTCCCTGGGCGCTGCGCGACGGCGAAGAGACGCTGGCCGGGCCGTATCCGCGCGTGGAGGGTGGCTATATCCTGCCGCCGGAAGCGTCGGGGCTCGGCGTGGACATCGACGAGGCCGCCTGCGCCGCCGCCCCGTTCACCCCCTGGCTCCTCCCCGAAATCCTGGCCCCGGACGGCTCGGTGCGCGACTGGTAAGTCGGGAGCAGGTTGCGAAGGAGCGAACTGTGTCGGACGGTGGACTGCGGCGGGAAATCAGATAGGGGGTAGGATCATGCGGGTAACGGGCGTGAAGACGTTTCTGGTCCATCCCGGCGGGGGCAAACACTGGCTCTTCGTTAAAGTCGAGACCGATGCGGGCGTACATGGTTGGGGGGAGTGCTACACCCAGGCCGACCGCGACCGCACGATCGCGTTGCAGGCGGAGCAGTTGGGCCGCTATCTGGTCGGTCGCGATCCGTTCGCTATCAAGCACTTCACCACGACGATGTACCTCGATTGGGCGGGCAAGCGCGGCTCGATGGAGTTCTACTGCGCCCTCTCCGGGCTGGAACAGGCGCTCTGGGACATCGTCGGCAAGGCGACCAACCAGCCGGTGTACAACCTGCTCGGCGGCCCCTGCCGCGAGCGCATCCGTGTCTACGCCAATGGCTGGGGCGGCGGTGCCCGCACCCCTGAGGCGATCGGCGCGGCGGCGGCGGCGGTCGTGGCACGCGGCTTCACCGCCCTGAAGTTCGATCCCTTCCCCGGTCCCTGGCGCGAGATCATCGGGCGAGCCGAGGAGCGGGAGGCGGTCGCCCGTGTGCGCGCGGTCCGCGAGGCGGTCGGGCCGGACGTGGACATCCTGGTCGAGGTCCATCGCCGCCTGGGGCCGGAGCCCGCCGCGCGCGTCGCCGCCGCCCTCGCTCCCTATGACCCCTTCTGGTACGAGGAGCCGGTCTCCTCCCGGCAACTCGGCGCGCTGGTCGAGGCGCGGCGGCGGATCGATCTGCCGCTCGTGGCGGGCGAGGAGTTGTATACCAAGCTCGACTTCCGCCCGCTCTTCGAGTCCGGCACGGTCGACATCATCAACCCGGATGTCTGCAACTGCGGCGGTATCCTCGAACTGAAGGAGATCGCCGCGATGGCCGAGCCGTATGCCGTGGCGATCGCGCCGCACAATTACAACAGCACGACCATCGGGCTCGCGGCCACCGTCCAGGTCGCCGTCTGCCTGCCCAATTTCCTGATCACCGAATACTTCGTCAACTGGGAAGAAGCTGGCGCGGCGATCGCCCGCCCGCCCCTCGTCGCCAGGGATGGCTACATCGACCTGCCGACCACCCCCGGCCTCGGCCTGGACCTCGATGAGGACGCGCTGCTCGCGCGGGGCTACCGCGAGTTCCCCGCGCGCACGATCCGCCGCCCCGGCGACGAGGGTCCGTGACCGAGTTGCGGTCGTCTGAACGAGAGCACCTCTCCCGCCGCTGACCGCCGCCAGGGGGCCGATAGCCGATCTTCGTGATCGGCTACCGGCCCCCGCAGCATTTTCGCTGCGGGGGCAGTGGCTCCTTCCGCCAGGCGCGATCCCGCCAGGATCGCGTCCTCGCCGGTTGCTCCTGTCGGCACAATCTCCCCCTGTCGCCTCGCCTCCGATCGCTGCGCCGCCCGCCCCACGCCCCATCAGGTATGCGACCCTGGCCCTCCTCTACCCGATCGCCAGCTCCCGGCGGATGGCGTGCTATTCGTGTGAGTTCGTGTGTGGACTCCCGCTGTGCCACGTCTTAGGCTGAGAGGAGCGATCGCTCCTCGATCCCGTTGCGCTCCCGGGCGGTCGCCCCCGACCGAGCACCCTGGGGATTCCCGAGTTTGCCGGGATTGATTGCCGCAGCATGGGGATAGCGGTGCCAGATAGTGGGCGGTGAGCCGCCACCCTGCGCCGCCGCACCTCGTGATCCGCCGCCCGTCGTGCCCTTCGCCAGTCGCAGTTGGCGTTCTTCACGCTCCCGGCATCGTGGCGCGTATGCCTCAGCAGTGTGGCATTCCGAAAATACGGGTCCGTTTGGGTTTCGTTTAGGATCGCGTGCCGACCCGGACAGCGATTGTGTGCCCGACCCGTACAGAGAGGCGACTGTAAGCGCCTGGTGGCAAGCACCCGGTGGCAAGCACCCGGTGACAGGCACTTGGTGATGGAGGAGATGCCTCATGGCCGCGCTGGAAATCCGGCTTTTCGGTGCCCTCTCCTTGCTGAGCGATGGTCAGCCGCTCACCCGACTACCGAGCAGGTGTGGCAATGAACTCCTGGCCTATTTGCTCCTCAATCGCCACACGCTGCACGCGCGCGAGCGTTTGGCGGGCCTCTTCTGGGGTGACAGCGACGATCAGAAGGCTCGTCACTGTCTGAACACGACCCTCTGGCGGCTGCAAGGTATCCTGGGGCTTCTTCCAGCGCGGCAGCAGTCGTACCTCAAGGTCGATCCACGACACATCGGGTTCAACCTGACCAGCGATTTCCACCTCGATGTGGCCGAGTTCGAGACTCGTTGTGCCTGGGCCGAGCAACTCGATCCCGAGGCCATCGATCAGCAAGCTTTCCTCTTACGCCAGGTGATCACCTTCTACCGAGCCGACCTCTTGCCCAACTGTTACGAAGAATGGTGTTTGGTCGAGCGAGAACGCCTGCAAAATCTCTACCTGCGCGCGCTCGGTCGACTCCTGGCTTATCACGTCGCGCACGATGAACACGACGCCGCCATCGATTGTGCGCGGCGCATCCTCTCCGGCGATCCGCTCCGCGAGGAGGTGCATCGCGAGCTGATCCAGATCTATCTGGCGACCGGGCAGCACGGCGCGGCGCTCCGCCAGTACCGCGCCTGCGAGGATAGTTCTGCGACGGGAACTCACCGTCGCGCCGATGCCCGAGACACAGGCGCTACTGACCCGGATGCTCGCTGCCACACCGCCCGCCCGGCGGACTGTCGGCCTGGCGGATAGCCCGCCAGTGATCGTGCTCGCCACCGGCTTGCCCCACGACCTCGCCGTCGCTATCGCCCGCCTGCACGATGCCAGCCTGTTCTTCGAGCAGGCGCAGGAGCAGTTGCGAGAAGCGACCGGCCTGCTCAAACACCTGGCGCAGCAGTATGAGCGTGCCGCGCCGGGCACAGCGGTGCGCGCGGCGGCGCAAGTCGGCCAACCGCATGGTGCCGCCGAACTCCGGCAGGCGCTCCGGCTCGTGACCGGTGCCATGCAGCAGCTTGAAGGTACGGTGGCGATCGGCGGCGGGGCGTGATGCGCGTGACCGTCCGGTGTTCGTGCCGTGCTTCAATGGCGTGGTGCCGGATAGCAATACAGCGGGCGGACGTGAACGTGAGCGTCCCTATATCCTGGACGGCGGCGGTCAGGGTAGCGTATGGAACCTGACGCCACAGATGCGCGGTGTTGATCGGGGTGGCGCGGTCGCGGCTGTTCGGTGCGGCGGACGTGGCCCTTTCGCCACCGCAGAGGGGTCATACAGCCACTCGCCGCCGTGTTCAGCGGCGGACGTGGCTGTGCCGCGACTCCACCCGCGCTCGTCCAGCGCTCATCTGCGCGCCTCTGGCAGCGCCAGTTTTCGCTGATCTAGCCCACCTCGTTCGGAGCGGTGCCAGGCAGAGTACGGGGATAACGGCATGAGCAGTGCGCTCGCCATCGCGGCGACGACCTTCCTCCTCAAAGATCTGCTGGACAATCACCTGATCGCCCAGGGCTTGACCAGTAGTCTCGGCGAGGTCAGCGTCACCGCGCTGCCGCCCGACCGCGTGCCGGTCGGCGCGGAGGAGCGTAGCCAGCTCAGGGCAACAATACCGCGCTCAAGACGGCGGATCTCTACAATCCGGTGACGAAGACCTGGCTGCCTGCGGGCACGATGAGTGTCGCTCGCATCGGCCATACCGCCACACGATTAGGCGATGGCACGGTGCTGGTCACCGGCGGCCTGAGCGGTGCGGGCGGCACCGCCGCGCCCGTGGCCGGGGCGGAGATCTTCAACGCGGCACCGAAGCCGACCTGGATCGTCACCGGCGCGCTCGGCACGGCGCGTACCGACCATGCTGCGGTGCTGCTGCAAGATGGCACGGTGCTGGTGACCGGTGGCCGGGCCGGGCCGGGTGTCACCGGCACGCCGCTGAATACCACCGAGCTCTACAGCACCGCGACCAAGACCTGGAGCAAAGGCCCCACTTTGAGCGTCGCGCGCGCCGCGCACACCGCGACGTTGCTCAACAGCGGCGCGGTGCTGGTGACCGGCGGCAAAGCGGCAGGTTCCCCCGGTGCGTCGTTGAACAGCGCCGAACTCCTCCCGCTCGCCGCCAAGGCGTGGCAATCGGCGGGGACGATGACGGTCATCCGCTCCGGCCACACCGCCACGTTGCGGAATGACGGGCAGATATTGGTGGTTGGCGGCACCAACGATCCCCGAACCGAAGGCTATCGAGAGCAGTAGGGGAGCTGCGTCGATGCGCCCCTCGATCAGCATAGGAGGCGGCATGAGTGCCAGTCCACGCGCGAGCCTGACCGTGACAACACCGCCGGTGGCGCTCGTGCCCGGTCGCTCGGAGACGGTGACCGTCATGGTCGTCAATCAGGGGGGACAGGCGGAGGAGTTCCGGCTCGGCGTGCGCGGCATCGAGCCGGGCTGGGTCACCTTTCGGCCCCCCTCCCTCTCGCTGGGACCGGGCGAGCAGGGCACCATCGCGGTGCTGGTACAGCCGCCGCCGACCGCCGCGCCGAGCACGGTCGCCCCGGTGTTGCGACTGAGCGCCCGTAGCACCGGCATGACCGTCGCCGAGACGCCGCTTACCACCGCGATGGCCGGCCAGGCCGTGACCATGAACAATCTGGCGACGCCGACCATCGGTGGCGCGGCGGCGGCGCAAGCGGGGGCAGCACGCAGCGGATCGCCGCGCTGGTTGCTCCCGCTGCTGGCCGTCGGTACGCTGGTGTGCCTGGGGCTCCTGGCGCTCGGCGGCGTCGCCTATTTTCGGAGCGCGGCCCCCGAGCCTACGGTGACGGTCCGTGTCGTACGTCTGACGGCCACGGTGCCGGTGGCGGCGCGGGGAACGGCGAACCCGGGTACCGTGCCGACTGACACAACGGCGAGCGCGATCACCCCGGTGGCGACGGTGGCGGGTGCCAGCGTGCCCGGATCGGCGGTCGCCGGCGGTGGTGCCTCGCCGGCCCCCGCCTTCTCGCCATTCTCGCCGTCGCCATCCTCGGCACCGGTGCAACCGATCGCCTCGACGCAACCGGTTACGCCTGTGAGCACGGCGCAGCCCACTGCCCCGGTTCCCACCGGTGTGCCAGCCGCCACGCGCGCCGCATTGCAGACGCAGGCCACGCTGATCGGGCACACCGATCACGTCCGGGGGGTCACCTGGTCGCCGGATGGCATACGCCTGGCAACGGCGTCCGATGACGGGAAGGTCAGGCTCTATAGTGCCGCCGGGGCGCTCCAGATGACCCTCTCCGGCCATACCGCCGGGGTGACGAGCATCGCCTGGTCGCCGGATGGCCGCACGATCGCATCGGGCTCGGACGACGGCACGGTGCGGCTGTGGAACGTCGATGGCAGCCTCCGAAAGGTGCTGACCGGGCATGATGGCTACGTCACCAGCCTGAGTTGGGCGCCCGACAGCAGCGGCCTGGCCTCGGGGTCGTGGGATACCAGGGTGCGGCTGTGGAATGCCGACGGCTCGCCCCGTGCGGTCCTCAGCGGTCATACGGGCCGCGTGCAGAGTGTCGCCTGGGCTCCGGGCGGCACGACGATCGCCTCGGCATCGTGGGACGGCACCGTGCGACTGTGGGGTGCCGATGGCCGGGAGTTGCGCGTGTTGATCGGGCATACGAAGGAAGTCTGGGCCGTCGCCTGGTCGCCCGATAGCAGCACCCTGGCGACCGGTTCGGCGGACACGACAGTACGCCTGTGGCGCAGCGATGGCACGGCGGTGGCAACGCTGCGCGGCCACACCAAGGAGATTACCGGCGTTGCCTGGGCACCAGATGGTAAAACGCTCGCCTCGGGTTCGTTCGATGGCACGATTCGTTTGTGGAACAGTAGCGGCCAGCCGGTGGCCCCGCCGTTCGGTCACAAAGACGTTGTCACCGGCGTCGCCTGGTCGCCGGATGGCAAGACCGTCGCGTCGTCGTCGTGGGATCAGACGGTGCGGTTGTGGCGCTAACCTGCTGCCTCACGCATGGTGAGGCGTGCGGGTGCTGAATCCGCGCGTGGACTGGCTCGGCACCGCTTTTCGGGATCGTTGATGTCTCTGCGCTGCCCCCACTTGCGCCGGATGCGGCGCGAAGGGCGGAAGGGATACGCCAGCCCAAAGCCGACCGGCCCTCCGCCCGCACCGCAGTTTTCGGCTCGATACGCCGCTACTGAACCGGGTTGCTCAGGCGTCCAAGCTTCTCGATCTCGGCCTCGACGAGGTCACCCGGACGGAGAAAGGTCTGCGTCGTCACGCCGACACCGCCCGGCGTGCCCATGCAGAAGAGATCGCCCGGTTCGAGGGTGACGAATTGCGAGATGAAGGCGATGCTCTCCGGCACATCGAAGATCATCTCGCCCGCTGCGGAGTGCTGCCGCAACTCGCCGTTCACGCGCAGGGCCATCTCCAACGCCTTCGGGTCGCCGATCTCGTCGCGCGTGACCAGGAAGGGGCCGAGCGCGGCGAAGGAATCGCACCACTTCCCGGTCAGCCAGTCGAAGAAGTCGTCCATCGGGCGGGCGGTGCGAGCCGCCGCGTACTTCAGTTCACGGGCGGAGATGTCGTTGAAGACCGCGTAGCCCGCGACGTACGACGCCGCCTCGGCGAGGGGGATCGCCTTGCCCCGCTTGCCGATCACCGCCGCGATCTCCAATTCGTAGTCGATCTTGTCGGAGATCGTGGGGATCGTGATCGCCTCGCCCGTGCCGATCAGCGAGGTGCGCGGCTTGATGAAGAAGCGCGGCGTGATCTTCGCCTTGTCCACGCGCGCGCCGCCCCCCTCGGTGAGGTGCGACTGATAGTTCCCGGCCAGCAAGAAGATCGTCGGCGGGCGCGGGATCACCGGGCCGAGGTCGGCGTCGGCGAGGGCCACGCCGGGGGGGGGGTCCCCCGCCTGCGCCAGGAGTTGGCCCACGCGCGCCAGCCCTTCCACGCCGAGTTCGAGCAGTCCGACAATATCGGCGGGGAGTTCGATGCCGAGCGCGGCCCCGCCCCGCGCGAGATCGATGACGCGCTCCCCGGATACGACCCCCGCCCGATTTGCCCCATCCTGTCGGTACGTTACCAGGCGCATCGCCTTCTCCTTTTCCTTCTGTCATGTCCACGCATCCGAGGCTGACCGTTGCTTGTCGCGCTATTGCGAGCGCCCGCGCGCCGTGACCCGCCAGATCTCCGCGACCTGCCCGTCGCGGATGGCATAGACCTGATCGTGGAGATTGGCGGCGGCGCAGCAGTGCCCCGGATGGACGATCAGCGTCTCGCCGATCGCCAGGTCCGTCCGCTCGCCATCGCGCACCAGGAAGGTGCCATGCTCCTCGGAGAGATAGCCGAAGCGCAACTCCGCGTGCCCCTCGGCCTCGGGGCTACCGTCGCTGTGCAGGCTCTGTAGCCCGGCGTCGGTGATCACCTTCTCCGGCGTGGGGCGGCTGACGACGGTGCAGAGGAGGCCGAACGCCAAACCGAACTCGGGGAGCTTGTCGCGATAGCCGGGGTCCATGTAGACATAAGAGCCCGATTGGTGCTCGGTGACGCCGGGATATGCGCCGGAGATCGCGTACGTGCCGGTCCCGCCGCAGGTGAGGGTTTCTACCGGCAACCCGTGGCGGCGGAGGAGGTCGCGACTATCGAGCGCCCGGTCGAGCATCAACGCCGTCTCGCGGCGGCGGTGCGCGGGATCGGGATGCTGGACGACGTGCCCCTCGTAGACGTGGATCCCGGCGAACGCGAGGCCGGGTGTCCGCGCGATCTGCGTCGCCAGCGCCAGCGCCGGTTCGCCGGGTGGCGTGCCGCAGCGCCCCATCCCGGCGTCGATCTCGATCAGCACCGGCAGGGTGATCCCCGCCGCAGTCGCCGCCGCGCCCAGTTGCGCCACGTTCCCCGCGTCGTCGGCGATGACCCGTACTCGCGCGCGTTGTCCCAGCGCGCAGAGGCGCGCGATCGCGCCGGGCGCGACGATCTGATTGGCGATGAAGACATCGGTGACGCCGCCATCGACCATCGCCTCGGCCATCCCGACCTTGGCGCAGGTGACGCCGACCGCCCCCGCCGCGAGTTGTCGGCGCGCGACCGCCGGGGCGCGATGGGTCTTGGCGTGGGGGCGCAGCGCGGCGGGTCGCGCCGCGAAGAACGCCGCCATCGTGGCGATGTTCGCGTCCAACGTCGCCAGATCGACGAGCGCCGCCGGTGTCGGCAGTGCCGCGACAGGCCGACCGAGCAGCGGGTCGTCGGTGATCACATCGGCGTAGGTCATCGGCTTCTCCCTCTCACTCAGTGAGCGCATCGCGCAACGGATGGCGCGCTCAACGACCGCGCAGCACCCGACCGGGGAGCGCGGCGGTCGGCTCGCCCGCCGCGACCACCGTCTCGCCATTGACGATCACGCGCGCGATCCCGGTGGGGGCACGGAACGGCTCGGCCCACGTCGACTCGTCCGCGATCGCGGCCGGATCGAAGAGCACCAGATCGGCCCCGTAGCCGGGGCGCAGGAACCCGCGATCGCGCAGGCCGAAACGGGTGGCGGGGAAACCGCTCATCTTGTGGATCGCGGCTTCGAGCGAGACGGTGCCCCACTCGCGCACCGCCAGGCGCAAGATACGGGCGAAACAGCCGTAGCCGCGCGGGTGGCCGCTCGGGCCGTGGTAGACCCCATCGCTCGCGACGAGCATCTGCGCGTGGCGGATCGTGTCGCGCTGGATCAGCTCCTGCTCGGCGGTCGTGCCGCCCCGGTGGTAGACCATCAGGGCGTACGGGTCTTCCTCGGCCAGGATGCGGACCGCGAAGTCCCCGCGTGACTCGCCGCAGGCCGCCGCCACATCATCGAGGTTCTGCCCGATGTAGCGCCCGGTCTGATTGGCGACGAAGACGGCGCGCTCCCCGTTTGCGGTCGCCGCCGTCAGCCGCGCCTCCAGGTGCGCGGCCATGCGGGCGCGGGCGGCGGGGTTGTGGAGACGTTCGCGCAGGCCGTCGGGGCCGCCCGCCTGCTCGGTGATCGGCAGCATCAGCGCGAGGTGCGTGCAACCCGCCGGGTAGAGGTACGACTCGAAGGTGAGATCGCAGACCGCCGCCGCCTCGGCGAGCAGGGGCAGCGTGAGCGTGTCCGCCGTCTCATGCGAGATGTGGACCGGCAATCCGGCCTGCTGCCCGAGGGCGATCGTCTCGCGCCATGCCCCCGCGCGCCCGAGATCGGTATAGCGAACGTGCGCGGCATAGAGCGCGCCGTACTCGCGCGCGACGTTGCAGAGGGTCAGGAGTTCATGGAAGTCGGCGTTGGCGCTCGGCTGGTAATCGAGCCCGAGATTGAGGGCGACCGCCCCCGCCTCGAACCACGCCCGCGTCAGCGCCACCATCCGGGCCAGCTCGTCGCCGGTCGCCGGTCGCGCATCCCACCCCATCGCGGCGAGCCGCACCGCGCAGTGCGGCACTTGCGGGACGACATTGGCCGGGGTGTTCCCGGCGAAGCGCGCCAGATAGGCTTCCGGCGTGGCCCAATCGAGCGGCTGGGCCGACTGACCGTAGGCGAAGAGGGTGTATTCCCAGAGTTCGCGCGCGCGGTCGGGCGCGAGCCCGGTCCAGCCGAAGCCGTCCGGTCCGAGCAGTTGTGTCGTCACCCCCTGCGCCAGCGCCCCGTGGCGGTGCAGCCCGCCGAGGAGCGCGATCTCCGAGTGGACGTGGACATCGATGAAGCCGGGGGCGACGAAGAAGCCGGTCGCGTCGATCGTCCGTGCGGCGGTTGAGCCCGCGAGCGCGCCGACCGCCGCGATCCGGTCCCCGATCAGCCCCACATCGGCGGGGTGGGCGGGGGTCACGCCGTCGCCATCGACCACGGTGCCGCCCCGAATCAGCGTATCGAACTCCATCTGCTCTCTCCCCTAATCGCGCGGCGCGAGGGCGACGAACTTTCCGGTGCGGGCGGATTCGTAGGCCGCCTCGATGATCCGCAGCACCATGATCGCCTCGTCGATCCGGTAGGCGGGCGCGGCAATCCCCGCGATCGCGTCGCAGAAGTTCAGCAGCGCCAGCCGGGCGGCGTGGCCGTAGCCGGCGGCGGCAGGGGTGGCGAACGCGCGCCGCTGCCAGGGGGAAGCGGCCCAGCGCGGATCGGTGCTGTAGGCGCGCGCCTCGTCGGTGGCGCTGTTCCAGCGCACCCACCCCTGCTGGCCGTAGAGGGCCGATTCCGGCGCGTCGTCGCCGAACGGCGATGCCTCCCGCGTCGGCAGGAGATAGCTGTAATTGAGCGAGGCGAGCCAGCCCGACGCGAAGCGCAGCGTCACCGCCGCCACATCCTCGACCGCGACCGCCTCCTCGCCCGCCGTCGCGGTCAGCGCCTGCACCCCGATCGGTGCTTCGCCGGCGATGTGGGTCAGGAGATCGACCATGTGGCAACCGAGCCAGTGGAAGACCCCGCCCCCGCTGCGGTCCTCGTCGAAGAGGTAGCCGTATAGCCCGCGCGGATCGCGCAGCGTGATCGTCGTCGTCGCGGTGGTCATCTGCGCGAAGGTCAGGGGGCCGAGCAACCCCTCGCGCACGAGGTCGCGCACGTAGGCGGTCGTCGGGTAGAAGCGCGACTGATACCCGGCGGTGAAGACCAGTTCCTTGCGCGCGATCAGGTCGCGTGCGGGCAGCAGATCGTCCGCCCTGCGCGCCTCCGGCTTCTCGGCCCAGAGGTGGATCCCCTCGCCCGCCAATCGCGCCAGCATCGCGCCCATCTCGTCGTTCCGCAGCATCACCTGCGCGGCGTCGGGGCGCGTGGCCGCGAGGAGCTCGTCGAGATCATGGTAGACTGGGACATCCGCGAACGGCCCAGCGAGCCGCGTCGTCGGATCCTCCGGGCGTGCGAGGAAACCAACGACCATAATCCGCTCGCGGAGCGCCCAGAGGGTCTCGCGGTAGGCGGCGGCGTGCAGGTGATCGCTGCCGATTTGCACCAGTCGAATCATCGGGCGTCCTCACACGATGGCGCGCTCGGCGCTCCGTCCGCGTCCAACGGTAGCGCGATCAGCCGATTCCCCTGTTGCTGCGAGGCCAGCATCGCGATCAGGAGTTCGACCGTCTGCCGGGCCGCGCGTGGTGTCGAGCGGGTTTCGCCGCCCCGTTCCAGCACCGCGATCAATTCTTCGAGCGCGCCCTGGATGCCCCCTTTCATCACCATCGCGGCGGGGAAGGGGCGGCTGACCTGTTCCCCGGTCCCCTGCTCGGTCGTCCAGAGTTCGGCGACGGTGCCGCTGATGCGGATCCGCCCGGTCGAGCCGACGATGTCCCATTCGGCGTTGGCGAAGGTGCCCTTGGTGCCGTTGAAGAAGCCGCGCGCGCCATTGGCGAACTGGATGAACGCGCTCGCCCCCGGCTCGGATTCCGGGGCATGGCCGCCATCGCCGCCATACCGCGCGAAGCCCTCGAACCCTTCCTCTAGCTTCGCGAAGACCTGGGTCGGCGCGGCCCCCGCGTAGTAGCACATCAGGTCCACGATGTGCGTGCCGTTGCGGAAGAGCATCGCCCGCTCGCCGTGCAGCGTCCCGACGATGGTGCGGACCTCGCCGATCGTCCCGGCGTCGATCAGTTCCTTCGCGCGGTGGAAGAAGGGATCCCAGCGGCGCGTGTGCTCGACCGCGACGACCGTCCCGTGCCGCTCGATCGCCGCGATCATCCGGTCCGCGTCCGCCAGGGTCGTCGCCAGAGGCTTCTCGCAGAGGATCGCGGGGATCCCCCGCTCCGCCGCCGCGATCACGATGTCGGCGTGCCGGTCGTCCGGCGTGCAGACGCTGAGGATGTCGATCTCCTCGCACGCGAGCATCTCCCGATAGTCGGTATAGATCCGCATGTCCGGCCAGGTCGCCCCCCACTGCTCCGCGAACCGCGCGGTCGCCGCCGGGACGATGTCGCAGACGGCGACGACGCGGGTGTTGGGGATCATCGCCAGGGCCGAGGCGTGCGAGTAGGGGAGCGCGTGGCGCCCGCCGCTGAAACTTGGGGTGACGGGCGCGCTGGCGATCGCGGTCAACCCGATGATGGCGCAACGATAGGTCTTCACGGCCACTCCCTCACACTGCATCGAACATCGGTCCACGCGCGCGGCGTGGTCTTGGCCGGGGCGTTCGTCGTTGTCTCGTCACAGCCTGGTCACTTGCGACTGCGCCGGGGATTCAGCGCGTCGGCCACCCCGTCGCCGAAGAAGTTGAAGCCGAGGATCAGCAGCGTCAGGACGCCGCCGGGCACGAGGACGAGGTGGGGATAGTAGCGCCATTGGTCGAGGTTGGCGTTGATCATCTGCCCCCAACTCGGGGTCGGCGGCTGCACCCCGACCCCGAGGTAGCTCAGCGCCGACTCGGAGAGGATCGCGTTGCCGAAGTTGACGCTGACCGCGATGATGATCGGCGCGATGCTGTTCGGCAGGATGTGCCGGAAGAGGATCACGCGCGCCGGTGCCCCGATCGCCCGCGCCGACTCGACGAATTCCCGCTCCCGCAGCGAAAGAACCTGGCTGCGGATCAGCCGCGCATAGCCCGACCAACCGACGATCGCGAGCCCCCCGAAGACGACGATGAAGTCGATCACTTCCTTGCTGCCGAACGCCGCGATCCCGGTCAACTTCGCGAAGCCCGTCAGGCGATGCTCGACCGGCGAGCGCAGTGTGGCGTTGAGGAACGCCGCCAGCAGGAAGGGGGGGAAAGCGAGCAGCACGTCGGCCAGGCGCATGCAGATGCCGTCCACCAGGCCCCCGGCGTAGGCGCTGATCAACCCGACGACCGTGCCGATGGCGGCGGAGATCAGCGTCACCAGCACGGCGACGAGGAGCGCGGTGCGCGCCCCGGCCATGATACGACTGAAGAAGTCCCGCCCGAGTTCGTCGGTGCCGAACCAGTTCTGCGCGCTCGGCGGCTCCGCGATCCGGTTGAGGTCTTGCAGGAGCGCGTCCTGCGGTGCCAGCGCCTGCCCGAAGAGGGCGAGGAAGACGAAGAAGAGCACGATGAAGCCGCCCACGAGCGCCATCCGATTGGCGGCGAGGCGGCGCAACGCATCGCCGCCCGGCGTACGCTGTCGTCGTAGGCGGCGGGCGACGGGCGCGGCGAGGGTCGCACGCATAGGTCCTGTTCCTCCTACCATGTCAGGACCGCACGCGCGGGTCGAGCACGCCATAGGTGAGATCGACCAGGAGGTTGAGGAGCATGATCCAGAAGGCACTGACGATCGTCGCGGCGGTGAGGACCGGATAATCGTTGTTCTTCAGCGCCGAGAAGAAGAGTTGCCCGAGTCCGGGGATCGAGAAGGCGCTCTCGACGAAGATCGAGCCGCCGAGCAGGAAACCGAAGGTCAGCCCCAGGCTGGTCAGCACCGGGGCGAGCGCGTTCCGCATGACGTGGCGGACGAGGACGCTGCGTTCGGTCAGCCCTTTCGCGCGGGCGGTGCGGATGTAATCCTGGCTCAGGATCTCGGCGACGCTGGTGCGCGTCTGCCGGATGATCCCGAGCAGCGGGTAGGCGCTGAGGATCGTCGCGGCGATCAGCGTCTGGTAGCTGAAGATACCGTGCCAGCCGGTCGGCGTCTTGATGATCTTCAGCTGCAAGACGAGGAAGACCAGGGTGATCGGCGCGAGCACGAAGGCGGGGATGCTGTGCGTGACGACCCCGAAGAGGCCGATCAGCGCGTCCGGCCAGCGATAGTGCCAGAGCGCCGCGACCACGCCGAGCCCGATCCCGACGACCGCGACGATCACCGTCGCCACCAGCGCGAGTTGCGCGCTGACCGGCAGCGCCTTGCCGACGAGTTCGCCGACGCTGACCCGCTGGATGTAGGAGCGCCCGAAGTCGCCGTGTACGGCATGCCAGAGGTAATCGCCGAACTGCACCAGGAGCGGGCGATCGAGCCCGTACTGCTTCCGCAGATTCTGGTAGACCTCCTCGCTGGACCAGTTCTCCCCCATGATGATCCGCAGCGGGTCGCCGGGGCCGTAGAAGCTGAGCAGATAGGTGACGAAGGCGACGCCGATCAGGAGCGGGATGAAGGCGAGGATGCGGCGGAGCGCGATCCGAAGCATGGGAACCTCCTCGCGAGTGGTCGGTAGTCGGTAGCCAGTGGTTGGCGGACTGTAAAGGCTTTCGCCGGTTGGCGAATCGAAGGATGCTCAGCAACGGCACGATCCACTGACTACCGACTACCGACTACAGCCTACTCGCCCCTGCTACTGCGCGATGTAGATCTTATGCAAGCTGTTCCAGATGCGCGCCTGCACCACCTTCATCCCGCGTACCTTCGGCTTGAAGAACCAGGTCGAGGTGCCCCGGAAGGGGGCCAGGAAATACGCCTCGGACGAGACGATCTGGTCGACTTGCTGGTAGAGGTCGCCGCGCTTCTGCGTATCGGTCTCGGCGTCGGCCTGCTTCAGCAGGGTATCGACCTGATCGTTCTTGTAGCGCGCGGCATTGGCCGACGAGGTGCCGAGGAACGGCGGCGAGATGAACGAGGGATCCTCGACCGTGGCACCGTAGCTGAGGCGGAAGATCCCGCCCCCCTCAAGCTTGCGGACCTCATCCTGCTGCTCGGCCACCGTGCTGTAGACCTTGCGGAGGATGTCGACTTGCACACCGAGGTTCTGCTGGAGCTGCTGCTGGATCGCCGTGGCGACCTTGCCCCAGGTGCCCAGCGCGGTCGCGCCGCCCTGCTCGGAGACCAGGATCGTGATCTTCGGGAGCTTAGCGGCGCTGCCGTACGTCGATTGGCTCAGGAGTTGCTTCGCGCGCGCCACATCGAACGTCGGCTGGAACTGCTGATCGCCGCCGCCGGGATACCCCGCCGGGATGTTGCGCTTCTGCGGCGGGTAGATGCCGTTGAGCGCCGCCGCCGAGAGGATATTGAGATCGACCGCGCTGGCGAACGCCTGCCGCACCTTCAGGTCATCGAACGGTGCCTTCTCGCAGAAGAAGGCGAAGTACCAGGTGGCGGTGGCCGTTTCCCAGTAGAGGTCGGCGCTGCGCTGGCCGTTGGGCTTGGTCGCCTGGGCGAATTCGGCGGGTTGGCAGACCAGCCCATCGATCTCGTCGTTGTCGTACTGCACCAGCTGGGTCTGCGCGTCGGCGATCAGCTTCATGGTGAACTTGCTCAGCTTGGCCGGCTCGCGCCACCAGTATTCGTTGCGCGCCAGCGTCATCGTCGCCTGATCGCCGGGGGTGAACTCGGTCACCTTGAAGAAACCCGAGGTGACCGGTTTGCGCCACCATTCCTCGCCGCCGCCGAGCACGTTATCTTTCTTGAGGGTGACCGTATTATAGGAGGCGGCGACGATGGGGAAGTACGGGACCGGGCTGGTGAGGGTGAAGACGAGCGTCTGGGTATCTTTCGCCTCGATGCCATCGAGCGTTTCGGCCTCGCCCTTCCGTACCTTGTCGAAACCGACGATCTTCCCGGCGGCGACATCGGGGCTGGTCGACTTCGACTTCGGGTTGCAGATCCACTCCCAGGACCATTTCACGTCGCTCGCGGCGATCGGCGAGCCATCGGAGAACTTGGCCTTGGGGTTCAGCGCGAAGGTCCAGGTCTTCGCATCGGCGGAACTCTGCCACGAGTCCGCGACACCGCCGACCAGCTTCCCATCGACCTCGATGCGCGTGAGCGCCTGGTAGACGAGCATTTGCAATTGCCATAGGTCGCCGCCATAGGTGGGCGGATCCATGCGGAAGGCGGTGGGGGTGACCATGCGAAGGGCTTGCGCGCTGTCCGGCGCGGGCGGGCCATCGGCGCGAGGCTTGCTCGGCTGCGGGCCGCTGATCACCGCTGCAGAGGGCGCGGCGGATGCGCCGCTCGCGCCGCTCGCGCTGGTCGGGGTGGGCGCTGCGGCACCAGGGCTGGCCGAACCCGCCGCGCCGGATGTGCCGCCGCTGCCCGTGGTCGCGGCGGGCGGCGCGGCGGTGGGCGTGCCTGCGGCCCCGCCGCAGGCGGCGAGCAACGTCGCGAGCGGCGTGCTCGCGGCGAGCAGCGCGGCACGCCGGAGGAAGGTGCGGCGGTCGAGCGCGCGCGGCGCGGTCGCGGGCTGTGGCGGTAACCCCTCGGAGCGGTACACCATCGGAATCCTCCTTCACGCGGCAGCCTACATCCATGCGTCGGCCTACATCGAGGATAGCCTCACGATGGCCCGGTATCTGCACTGGCCCTCTCGTACTCGCGGTATTCGGTTGGCATTGACATTTTGGTCTATTGGTATACCATCATACCACGGGCGGGGCGGAATGCAAGGGGTGAGCGGGCATGGATCACGAGCTTGAAGAAGCGCAACTCGACCAGATCGACTTTCTCCGCCTGCCAACGCTCCCGCGCCAAAATCTCTCGGAGCGCGTCGCACAAATCTTGAAACACCTGATCATCGATCAAAACTTGCGAGAAGGCGATCGTCTCCCGCCGGAGCGCCGACTCGCCGAGGCGATCAACGTCAGTCGTACGGTGTTACGCGAGTCGCTCAGTCGGCTGATCGGTGAGGGGGTGATCCGGCGCGGCACCCCGCGCAAGCTCGAGGTCGCCGCGTTCGACCGGGCGAAAGTCTCGGCGGAGTTGGCCGGGCTGGTGGAGCAGGAGTCGTCGCTCCAGGAACTGATCGAATTGCGCGTCTTCGTGGAGATCGGCTCGTTGGAGGTGATCGTGCAGCGGATGACGCCGCACCGCCTCGCCGAGATCGATCGTTGGGTCCAACTGGGCGAAGAAAAACTTCGCACCCACGAACCGCTCGCCCTGGTGGATGCCGGTTTTCACGCCGCCCTGCTACGGACCACCGGCAACAAAGCGATCGAAGCCTTCCTGCCGATCATCGAGGAGAATCTGCGTCAGAGCCTCGTACGCAGTACGGGGCAGTTCGCCGGGAGCGGGAGCAGCGACGATTACCGCGTCGTGACGGAGCACCGCCAGATCCTCGAAGCCTTGCGCCGCGAGGATGCCGCCGCCGCGCGGCTCCTGATGCTCGCGCACTTGAGTCCGTATCTCCACCGTGACTGGCGGTGGCGTGGTCGGACCGTGATGCTCGGCAGCGCCGCAGGCCGATCCGATCCAGGCCCAAACCAGCCTGGTTGAGCGGCCTTCGCCGTGCCCTGGATCGCTGATCAGCGCCGCACCGGCGACACTGCACCGCCTACCGCCCAATGGAGACGGGGAACGAGGCAGGGTGCGGCGCGCGCTTGCTCGCCTCGGCCAATTGCCTGATCGTCGGGGCGGTGAACCCCTTCGTGACGGAGGCGGTGCCGAAGACAGTGTCGGGGGTGATCGGAGCCGCGCCGCCCACCCTGCGGGCTCCGCAGCCTTCCGCCTAAAAGCCACCGTGGCGGGTCGAGCGAACGGGCGGCGTGGCCTCAGCCCCGGTCCAACTCCTCTAACACCGGCGCGAACGCCGCGATCCCGGCGCGATCGTTGGGCACGAGCCAGATCTGCATGTGCGTGATCCCGCCGCGCGCGTAGGTGCGGATGGCCTCCGCGATCTGCTGGGGTGTCCCCGTGAGCGGCTCGACACCGCCCGCGATTTCCTGACCCAGCGGCGCGACGCGGACCGCGATCGTCCGCCCGAGGGTGTCGGGATCGCGTCCGTGGGCGACGCAGGCGGCGTCGATCGCGTCGCGCAACGGCGGGAGCACATCGGGCCAGTTCCGCCCGTAGCCGAGCCAGCCGTTCCACAGATCCGCGTACTGGGCGGTGAGGCGGAGCATCCGCTTGCCGGTCGCCAGGGTGCCGATGAGGATCGGTGGCCCGCTCGGGCGCGGGCCGCGCGGTTCGAGCGTGAGTTCGTGTATATCGTAGTAGCGGCCGTGGAAGTCGCAATAGCCCGTTCGCAGCAGCGTCGTGATGATCTGCAAGGCCTCCTCGAAGCGGCTGACCGCGTGATCGAACGGGAAGCCGAATGCGCGATGCTCGAAGGCGACATCGCCGGATCCGAGACCGAGGATCAGACGCCCGTTGCTGACGGTGTCCAACGTCGCCGCCATCTTGGCGACGAGCGCGGGATTGCGGAAATTGGTGCAGGTGACCAGCGTGCCAAGCGTCACCTCCGGCACCGCCATCGCTAGGGTGGTGAGGAGCGTCCAGGTCTCCCAGGCTCCGGTGGGCGGTTGATCCTCCACGCCGGGCGGCACCGGACGGCCCGCCGTGATCCACAGCTCCGCGCGTTTGACGTACAGATGATCGGGCAACCAGAGCGAGTCGAATCCGACCGCAGCCGCCAAACGGGCCATGGCGAGCGTCTCGTCCCAGGCATAGGCGTTCGGCAGATGCAGCCCGATTTGCAGGGGACGCTTGCGCGCAACGGGCGTGGGCGTCGGTGCGGCGATCGCCATGATGGGAAACCTCCAACTACGAGCGTTGTTCAATGAGGAGTAGATGATACTACCGGCACGGAGTAGACGCGTAAAGCATGAACGTAGCAGCGTCAGCGCTCCCCCGGCAGACGTGTCGCTCGTACCATCTGATCGCCTCGCTGCCTCGTGTTGCGCGTCGCCGTGCAGTTGGTGTTCCTCGACGATTGCGCCGTTGGCAATCTACCGGCAACCAGCTGTCCTCGGCCCGCGTATTCGCGGTATCACGCTACCGGTGTGGCAGTATAGGGCCTGAGTTGGCCCCGGCTACCTGAAACGGTATCTCGCGACGATTCTAGGGGCGGTAGAAGGTGCCGTGGTCCCGCACACAATCGAAGGACAGGCCCGAGGTGCCGGTGTATATGCGCTACGTATTCCGAGGTTAGGAGTACGGGAATTGCGTTGTCTGTCTCGACAGGCGACAGCGAGCGGTGCCGGATCGCCGCGATCCACGCCGCACCACGGCTCGTAAGAGCGGACATCCCTTCTGTGTTACGCTCACTCGCGATGCGGAGGTGGTGCATGGCAAGAGCTCGCGATCGGCTGAGCGAGGCTTGGCGGGATTTGCACGAGGCGGTGTATTACGCGGCGGATGCGACGGGTTGCGCGCAGTTTCTTTGGTTTGGTGATTTGCAGGCACGTCGCGGCGACGCCGCCGCCGATATCGAGTCGCTTCGCTGTATACGGAAGGCCGGACGCCTCGTCGGAGAAGAGGAGCTCCGGTATCAGCGGCTGTATGCCGAGCATACCCGGCTTATCCGTGAGGCGAACGATGGTATTTCCGGCGATAGCGGCGATAGCATGGAACGATTCATCGCTGCTGCCCGCGAACTCGAGGTCTGCATCTGGCAGGTCGTGCCGGATAATGCGCTGCCGAGCGGCATGCTCACGCGCATCGGCAGCCTCACCGGCGAGCAGCACTCCTTCGCACGCAAGGATCGGCGCGGCGGCGTATTCCTCGACGCGACCGAAAAGCGGGGTTGAGCGTGGCCATTGGTCGGCGCGGACAGGAGTTAGTCGTACCATCGGGCGATCGCGCGATGTGATTAGGTCCAGGTTGATCACGCGGCGGAGTGGCGTCGTCAGATGGGACGAGCGTGCAATCACGAGGAAACCATGATGCTATCAGGGGCTACCGATCAGGCTTCCAATGGGCTCGGCGCACGCTTGCGTGATCTGCGTAAGCGGTACGCCACCCTGAATGTGCTGACGGAAATCGTCCATCTGGACGACCGTATGGTCGCGATGCGCGCGACAGTGCGTATTGATGGACAGATCACGGCGCATGGGCATGCCGCGAAAGCAGCGGACCAGACAGGTTCGTTCGTCGCCGAGGCGGAATTGCTCGCGGTGCGGCAGGCGCTGCTGCTCGCTGGCTTCGCCACAGACGCGGACCTTGTGCCCGCAAATTCCGATGCGGTAGCCCGAGCGTCGCCTGTCGTAACCGTGTTCCCTGGGGCTACTCCACCGCCCCGGACGAGCCCGAATTCGGCTCCGGCCATTTCGCCCGCGAAGCGGCAACGCTCGACGGCAACGGCGCAGCAACCCCTGACCGTAGCAGCTGACCTACCGCATGAAGCGAGTCTCCACGCTCTTCCAGCCAGCGCACCTGCGGCGGATAGCGTCGCGGTAGCGAACAGCGAGAGCGTGCTAGCGCCAGCACCAGGCGCGATAACGCCGGTCGACGCTGTGGCCGACGCTACACTTGCGGCAACAATCCCGGATGCCGATCGGGTGCCCGCTCCACGACAGCAGCGGAACCGCAAAGCCCGACGCGAACGCGAACACGCCCCAGCGACGACGGCGGCTTCGCTGCCGGGGGACACAGGAAGCGGGGCCGTCCCGCAGTCGCGGGCGGCACACCCCGCGCCCGAGACACCGTCAGCCGCCGTTGTGCCAGCCTCCACCGGACCGGATGTGGCCGCGTTATCCGGCGAGCCCCCGTCCGTGCCGGTGCGGGCGAGCACGGTCGTGCCAACGCCACCCTCCGGCGCGTCCGCGCGGCAGGAGCCCCTGGCCGAGCAACGCAACAGCACCACGGCGTTGCCGGGCACGGGCGCCCCGACCCCTTCGCGCCCGACGGCACCACGGCGTTCACGGTCCGTGCCCGCCAGCGAAGCCGCTGCCACCACGCCCGCGCCAGATATACCGCCGACACAGGAACAACTCCGCGCGGCATGGGGCCGCGGGCGTCCGATCCCCGCCTGGTGGCCCCCGGAGCGCCCGCTCGTAACGAAGCGGGTCACCAAGGCACAGGCGGAACGCCTGCGCGCGATCGCGCTCGATGAGGAGATAACCCCCGCACTGCTGGATGTCTACAGCACGATGCTGTTCGACCGCACAATCGCGGACCTGGATCAGACGCAGTACGCCATCCTGGAAGAACGCCTCGATCGCGCCTACCCGAGCCCCCTGGAGGAGACACGTGCGCGACGCTTGATCTACCCGATCGCGGTCGGGGATGCCATGCCGATCCCGCCAGATCGCCCCATCTTCGTCCGTTGGCGCGATGTCCCGCCGGTTGCGGCGGTTGAGGAAACGCTCAAGCCCGCGCCACCATCCTGGCGGATGCGTGGCCCGCGCGTGAGCGGGAGGCGCCGCTAGCCAGGGGGAGACGTGATGTCGCACAGCACCGCGCTGCTTCGGTAAAATACCCCGAGAAACGATGATCAGCGCGCTATCGAGGACCACGTTTGGACAAGCAGGATAAGTCTCAGCAGAAATGGCAAGGCACCGCGACGGGGGAGGCGATCCAGGAGATCCGCCGCCTGCACGAGGCGCTCGCCGACCAATCCGCGCGGGAGCAGGAGGACGCCCGGGAACGGATCGCGGACCTCGTGCGCGTTCTGCGTCGCAGCGGCGTGTTCGGCCAATACGATCCCCACCACGGTCGCTTCATCGAGGAACGTCCGGCGAAGAAGGTGCCTCGCAGGCGGTAAGGGGCAGGGAAATCGGCGGGCGACCGATCGGGGATAGGCTCGTGAACTCGGTTTCCGAGGGTGATGAGGGCGACCGGCGCGTTCAACGGTCGGTAGCCCGCACCCCGTGAGGAGGGGCACTGGACGCGGCAGCGGCACAACCCATCCGTGATGACGGCTGTCTCATCTGCGGGCGGTCTGGAGCCATTGTGCCGATCGGCGTGTACAGCAAGTACGTCGGGGAGGGAGAGCGCTGCGGGGAACGGGTCTGGATCTGCGAGGAGTGCGCGCAGGTCGAGGCGTATGCCCGTGCGTTCGTCTTCCAGGCGCGTGAGCAGTACAGCCATCATGGTGGAGGCGACTGGCAGGGTCTGCGTTTGCCCGAGACAAGTTCCGGCTTCAGCTATCGCATTGTCTCGCCGCTCCTGCGCGCGCTCACCGACGAGCAGGGGTTCAACCGCTTCCACACATGGACACTCGATATCTAAGTGATCTGTTTCGCGGATACGTGGTGGGGCACGGCGTGGGGCTGACCGCTCCCCGCCGCCGCTGCGGCGACCCTCCCCGACACGGGGAAGGGTCGGTTCGGCCCGACACGTATGCGTGCAACGCAGCACGAGGATGTCGCGCTTTCCCCTCGGCGCTTTGGGTTTATCTCTCGTCCTTCTGCGCCATCGAACGACGCCATACGCACCCGACGGCCAACACGAGCCGGAGTCAATCTCGCCCCCCGCTATCTGCGGCGTTTTGTGCTGCCTCGACCCATAGTGGGCTGCGCCACGCCCATCGATCGTTGCGTTGGCGAACCTGCACGGTGTACCAATCCCGGGCGGGTTTCTGGACCGCTGCGTACACGCGGATGTGCCGCGAAACTCGTCGTTATGCATAGGCTGGTTGAAATGTGCCACGCGACGACCGGGCAGGGACGCGCATCGTCGCGCTGACGCGGTCGACCGCGCCTGCCCCTGACCTGGTGCTTCCCACCGGGCGAGCCTGACCTCAGCCCAGATACGTGGTCCGCCGTTGCGCGGTACGGAAGGTGAAGCGCTGCGCGCTTCGGATACGCCAGTAGGGGCCGAGCGGGTAGAGCGCCGGATCCGGCCAGTGCGCCAGCGCCTGGAAGAGACGCGACCAGTTGCCGGTGTGGGCATCGGTCAGGGCGCGCAGGCAGTGCGCGCGGTCACAGACAACGGCGAGGCGCACGGTGTGCTCGGCATCGCGGAAAGCCTGGACGACGCACCGCGCGCAGTCCACCGCTACCGCCTCGCCGCAGACGAAGCAGCGATCGGGCCGCTCGCGCAGGGCGTGTTGGGTTTGCTCGATGGCCTCCTGCCAGGCGGTGCCGCTCATACCTGTCCTATCTTTATTGCCTGCCCGACGGTGACGATGGCGTGTGGTCTTGCCACTATGCAGATTCCGGGCCAGCACCTCACCCGCGTCGGCGAGTCCGTGGGGCGATCCGCGAGGAGGCGCTGCATAAAGGTGCAGCACCCCCCTCTCTGCGCTTTTTCGCTCCCTCGACGCGACGCCGATCGGGCTACGCTTACAGCCCCAGTGGGTCTGGTTGGCGATGTTCCGGTGGCCCACATACCGCTTCATAATTGACGTTCAGCAGGTTCTTCACTCGCCCGTAGACGCTCTGTCGGCTAACGAAGGCGTTATGGATACAGTTTCGCACGATCAGGTCGTCCGCCTGGATGAACTGCTGCGCGCGCCTGGTGTCGTCCGATTCGGTATTCGCCGTGTGCCAGCGCGTGCCGTAGGCGGCGTTCTGCCAGTGGGTTTGGTTCCCCTCCGGCCATCGGTTCGCTTGCTGCATGCCCTGCGTTGGTCGACAGGGTCCTGTGCTGCTCCACGGAGTCCGAGCTCGGCGAGGAGCCGCGCCGTACCAGCGATATGGCACATGCGGAGGAGCTGCCGTGGTAGGATGATGATCGATCGATGGTAGCGCGGCATGAGCACGTGGAGAGGGAGCGACATGGATTTCCAAGACATCGCGGTGGTCGATGTGCGGGTGGAGCCGGGGGCGTCGGGCGACAACTATCGCTTCGCCTTCCTCCTCTCGCGCGTGCCGGAGCGCTTCTGGCCCGAGTGTTTCATGGGTGCCTACGGCACGCAGTCCGGCCTGCGCCGGGCGGAGTTGACCGATCGTGCGGTGACGATCACGCTGCGCGAGGCCGAGGCCGAGGCGTATGCGACCGCGATCGGGACGGCGGTGGCGCGGGCTAACGCCGACTATCGGGCCGATCTCGCCCGGAAGGCGACGGAAGAGCAGCAGCGCCTCGACGGCGAGCAGCAGCGTCGCGCGCGCGCTGAGGAGCTGAGTCGCCAGGCGCGGCACACGCTCGGCATCTGAGGCGCGTCGGGGCGGGTCGGTGGCGTCCCGGTACATGACGCCAGCGCCCGATCGCCCTGCTGGAGAGTTGCCCTCGCGACCACGTTTCGCCGATCGCCTGGCGCTGGGTGGTGCGGCACACCGCAACGTCACGGTCGCAAACGAATGGTGGGGCCGCGACGTATTACGTGCAACCGGTGATCGCGGCTGGCTGCGCGTGGGCGCGGCAGGGCACACCAGGAGGGGCGAATCATGGATCAGCAGGCGCGCTCGACCTCGCCAAGAACGCGGCTCGCGTGTCGCTCGTCAACGCTGGGATCTTCGCCGGTGTCTACTTCGTCATCGATCTGCTGAGCAAGATTCCCGTCCTCGGGGTGGTGTTCTTCTGCCTCAATGCGCTGCTGAGCCTCGCCGCCTTCTTCGCGATCGCCTACCTCGCGACCCCCAAACTGATCCCCTTCCCGGCCAATCAAACGAAGGCGCTGCTCGCGCTGTCTATCGGAATTGGGGTGGCCGTCGTCGTGACCATCGCCTTCCTGATCGTCACCCTGATCGACGGCACCGTCGCGCTGATTATCGGTGCCGCCCTGGGCGGCTCGGAGAGCGCCTTCGGCAGCGCGGTTGGCGGGACGGGTGCGCTGATCGTGCGCCTGATCGGGGCGCTCTTCTTCGGCCTGATCGTCGGCACACTCCTCGCCTTCCTGGGCAGCTACGTCGCGCTCGACCGTAACAAGGCGCTGCAACACGTTGCCCGCCCGTTCTAGTGCGTGGCTGGCAGCATAAGCCCCAGGGGTCGGCGTAGGCGTGCTCCTGCTCGTGGGCGAGGCTTACCAGTCGGCGACGCTGTTGTCCGAAGGGTGATACCACTCGCCGCCAAGTTCCTCGGTATACACCGTCATCCGGGCGGCTTCTCGCTCGTCCACCTCGATGCCGAGACCGGGGACTGTCGGGAGGGTGATATGCCCATCCACGATCGTCCATGCGGTCTGGACGAGGTCGGGGAGCAAGCGGTCCGGGCCGACCAGCTCCTGAATCAGGAAATTCGGCACGGCGGCGTCCACGTGCAGGCAGGCGGTCAGCGCCACCGGCCCGATGGCGCAGTGCGGCATGATATGGACATAGTAGACCTCGGCCATGTTGGCGATGCGCTTCATCTCGCTGATCCCGCCCGCATGCGCCACGTCGGGTTGGATGTAGGCGCATGCGCCCTGCTCGAAGAGCGGGCGGAACTCCCAGCGGCTCAGCAGCCGTTCGCCGGTGGCGATCGGGAAGGGGACGTGATCCGCGACCAGTTTCAGCGCGTCAACATTGTCTTGCGGCACCGGTTCTTCGACGAACATCGGACGTACTCCGCGCAACTCGTGGCAGACCTCGATCGCCAGGGCGGGGGTCATCTTACCGTGGAAGTCGAAGGCGAGTTCGGTATCCGGTCCCACCAGTTCGCGCATCTGCTGGGCGCAGGCGATGAACTCGTCGATCCGGGCCGGCGGTTCGTGCGCCCGCCAGGTGCCGGTGGGGCCGGATTTGAAGGCGTCGAAGCCGCCCGCCCCGCGCAAGTAGGCGAGCCGTTCTTCCGCCGCCTCGCGCGCCGCCGTTCCCGGCTCGCGGATGCCCCAGTGGGCGTAGACACGCACGCGATCGCGCGTCGGGCCGCCGAGCAGTTGATAGACCGGCACGCCGTGATATTTCCCCGCGATATCCCAGAGCGCGTGGTCGATGCCCGAGAGGGCGCTCATCAGCACGTTGCCGCCACGGAAGAATGCCGAGCGGTAGATGTGCTGCCAGTGGTGCTCGATCCGCAGCGGATCCTTGCCGATGAGGTACTCCGCCAATTCCTCGACCGCCGCCATCGTGCTCTTGGGCTTGCCTTCCAGCGTCGCCTCCCCCCAGCCCACGATGCCGTCATCCGTGGTGATCTTGACCAGCCGCATCCGCGGATGCGGGAAGAATTGGTCGATCTTCGCGATTTTCATCTGGTGTCACCTCTGCTAATCGCATTGTCGTCGACACTGGCACCGGTTTGCCGCAAACCGGTGCCGCCGCGATTCGCGCGGCCCGTCTCACCCGAGGTGCCGCCGCATCGCCCGAGCGGCGCGTTCCGGCTCCCCGCGATCCTCTTCATCACGCTGGGCATACACGCTGTTCGGTGTGCTGCTTGACGGCACATGAGTATCCTGATAGCCTGCGGTCATGTCAACCCTGTAGATTTCACCCCCAGGGCTGTGTCAAAGTCAGGTTATGCTCATCACGGAGCCGCCGTGCTCACTGTGGCGTGGTGAGGCAACCGACAACTGCGCCGCGCGACCCGCCGATGACCCACGCGAAGCGCGGCCTGATCGCCGGACCACGCGTCTTTGACACAGCCCTGTCGAGGAAGCATCGCGTCTGTCCGCGCGTCGGCTCGTTCGCGATCTGTCCGGCCACGCCTATGAGCGGGGCGAACCGGGAGATGGCGACGCTGCCGCGCCCATGATTCGACACATAGACGAAGCCGTCGCCCGCCGACCCGGCGCAGGAGCCGACGGATGCCGCACTGCCGCGCAGGCCCGCCCGCGTGGCGTGTGTGGCGCGCTGCGGCTACCGACGCACGGAGTAAGGAGCGGCACATGATCCCGACGATCGTCCTGCGCTTCGCCCTCGACGAGCCCTATCTGGCGACACTCCGGGCCGCGTTCCCGGCGGTCGATTTCCCGGTCTGCGCGACGCCGACGGAACTGGCGGCGGCGATCGGCACGGCTGACGCGCTCATCGGTGGCGGCGCGCTCGACGCCGCACTCCTCGACGCGGCCCCGCGCCTGCGCTGGATCCAGCTGCCCGTGGCGGGCGTGGACGGGCTGGACCTGGCACCGCTGGTGGCGCGCGGCATCGCCATCACCACGTTCAGCGGCGTCACCGCTCCCAACATCGCCGAGCACGTCCTGATGATGATGTTCGCCTTCGCACGCAATCTGCGCCTGCTCCTGCGGCAGCAGGACCGGCATATCTGGCGGGATGGCGATGCGGCGAGCGACCCGCGCCTGCGTGGAGCCTCGCGCACCATCTTCCCCCCGGTCTTCGAACTCGAAGGGCAGACGCTCGGCGTGGTGGGCCTCGGCGCGATCGGCGACGCCCTCGCGCGCAAGGCGCACGGCGTCGGTATGCGCGTGATCGCGACGCGGCGTCGGCCCGACGCGCCGCCCGACCACGTCGCCCGGCTGTTCCCGCCCGACGCCCTGCCCGCGCTCCTCGCCGAGGCCGACCATGTGGCGCTCTGCCTGCCGCTCACCGCAGAGACACGCGGGATCATCGGCGCGCGGGAGCTGGGACAGATGCGGCGGTCGGCCTATCTCTACAACACGGGACGTGGCGCGCTCGTCGCTCAGACGGCGCTCGTCGATGCCCTACGGGCGGGCACCATCGCCGGGGCGGGGCTCGACGTGACCACGCCCGAGCCGCTGCCCGCAGACTCGCCGCTGTGGGATCTGCCCAACGTCCTGATGACCGCGCACACCTCCGGGGCCACCCCACAGCACTGGGAGCGCGGCCTGGCGCTCATCATCGAGAACGTGCGCCGCTTCCTCGCCGACGAGCCGCTCCGCAATCGGGTCGATCCCGCGATCGGCTACTGAACGGCGCGCGTTGTCCTGTCGTAGAACACGCATCGCGTATCGGGGTAATGTGCGATGGGCCGCGTCTGGCGGTAGCCACGTACGCCGGTTCGCGGATGTGTGCAGGTTTATTCGCGGCGCTATCCGGTGATAACGACTCCGCTATACGGCCCGTGAGCGCGCGCATTTCCGCAGCCCGCGATCGTACAGATAGAACCCATGTTCTGCTAAGATAGCGCTACGATGTTGGCGGCACGCCGTACCGGTGCCGCTCGGCTGCGGCCATAGCGCCGCCGTTGGTGCGACCTGCTGCAGCGAGTAAGGACGTGCGCCGTTCTTGTCGATCGAGAGGATACATGGCGAAGACGCTGCTCATCGTCGAGTCGCCGACCAAGGCGAAGACCATCGGCAAGTACCTTGGCCCGGACTATATCGTCCGCGCCTCGATGGGCCATGTGCGCGACCTGCCACGGCGCACCCTCGGGGTGGACACCGCCAATGGCTTCGCGCCGTCCTACGAGATCACCGCCGAGAAAAGCAAGACGGTCGCGGCGCTCCGCAAAGCGGTCCGGGGGGCCGACGCGGTCCTCCTGGCGACCGACCCCGATCGCGAGGGCGAGGCGATCGCCTGGCACATCGCGATCGCCACCGGCGTGCCGCGCGGTCAGGTGCGTCGGGTGGTCTTCCATGAGATCACGCGGGGCGCGGTGCAGGCCGCCGTGAAGGCTCCCCGCCCGCTCGATATGCACCTCGTGGACGCGCAACAGGCGCGGCGCGTGCTCGATCGCCTCGTCGGCTATACCCTCAGCCCGGTTCTGTGGGCGAAGGTGGGCAAGGGCCTTTCCGCCGGGCGCGTGCAGAGCGTGGCACTCCGACTCGTGGTGGAGCGGGAGCGGGCGATCGCGGCGTTCGTGCCGGTCGAGTACTGGACGCTCGACGCCGATCTCGCCAAGCGCCCGCCCGATGATCCTGCGGGCCACTTTCGCGCGCGGCTGGTCGCGATCGGGAAAGACGCGGCGGAGCTCCCGAACGAGGAGCGCGCCCGGGCGGTGGTGCGGGCGCTCGACGGGGCGGCGTACAAGGTCATCGCGCTCCAGGCGAAACAGACGCCGCGCCGCGCCGCGCCGCCTTTCATCACCAGCACCTTGCAGCAGGAAGCCTCGCGCAAGCTCGGCTGGGGGGCGAAGGCCACGATGTCCGTCGCGCAACAACTCTACGAGGGTGTCCAGGTCGGCACAGAGGGGCAGGTCGGCCTGATCACCTACATGCGTACCGACGCGACGCAGGTCGCCGCCGAGGCCCAGGCCGAGGCGCGGGCGTTCATCGCCCGGCAGTGGGGCGACCGCTTCGTGCCCGCCACGCCCCCGCGCTACGCCGGGAAGGTGCAGAACGCGCAAGAGGCGCACGAGGCGATCCGCCCGACCGCCACCATGCGGACGCCGAAGAGCCTGCGCCCGCACCTCTCGCCGCAACAGGATCGGTTATATAGCCTGATCTGGCGGCGCTTCGTGGCGAGCCAGATGGCCCCCGCACTCGTCGAGCAGACGACCGCAGACATCGCCACGGGCCGCGCCGGGAAGCGGCTCCCGTTCCTCTTTCGGGCGCAGGGGTCGCTCATCACCTTCCCCGGTTTCCTCGAAGTCTATCGCGAGGGGCTCGACGACGACCAGCGCGACGCGCTCGACGACAAGACCCTGCCCGCGCTGAACGAGGGGGAATTGCTCGATCTGCGGAGCCTCCTGCCCGAGCAGCACTTCACCGAGCCGCCCCATCGCTACACCGAGGCGACGCTCGTCAAGGCGCTCGAAGCGCAGGGGATCGGTCGCCCGTCCACCTATGCCGCGATCCTCTCGACCGTGATGGATCGGGGCTACATCGAGAAAGCGGGGAAATCGCTGTCCCCGGCGGCGCTAGGCTGCGCGGTGAGCGATCTGCTCGTCGCGCACTTCCCCGACATCGTCGATCCGGGCTTTACCTCGCGCCTGGAGACGCAGTTCGATGACATCGCCGCCGGGAAGCGCCGGTGGGGGCCGGTGCTCGCCGACTTCTACGGCCCGTTTGAGGCGAGCGTCAAGCGGGCGGCGGCGGAGTTGCCGAGCGCGCCGCCCACCCCGCGAATGGCGGGGGCGGCAAAGGCGGCGTCACGCCAGGCGCGCGTGGTCGGGGCGAAGCGACCAGTAACCACGCGCGCCCGCAAGGGCATATCCGCGCGCGCTGCCCCCGTCTCGACCGGGATTCGCTGCCCGGCATGTGGGGCGGGCTTGCTCGTCGAGCGTCGAACGAAAGCGGACGCGCGCCTGTTTTACGGCTGTGATTGCTATCCTGTCTGCCGGTTTACCACGAACGAACCGCCATCGCCGACCGGCTGACTGCGTACGAGGGGTGCCACCCCGTAGCGGCGGGACCGGGTCTCGCTCGCGATCCTGGCGAGGTTGCCGGGGTTCCTCGCGATCATGGTCGCTCTCTTCGCCGTCAATCTCATCGAGCGCGCCTGCGGGCCGCTGCTCCCGCTCTACGTGCTGTAACTCCACGCGCCCGAGCGGCTGCCGGGTACGATCTCCGGCGCGGTCATCACGCTCGGCTCACTCGCGGCGGTGGCGGCGACCGCGCCGGGACGGTTGAGCCGCCGCCGCGATCCGCGCCTCCCCCTGTTGACGCTCGGCGGGGGTGGCCTCGTCCTCATCTCGATCGCGGCGGCGCAGCAGTGGTGGCTCCTCTTGCTACGCCCGCTGCTGGACCTTTTCATCGGCGGCACCACCACGCTGACCTACGCGATCGCGCCGCGCGCGCTCCCCGAGCAGTGGAAGCTGACCGCGTTCGGTGCGCCTGGCGGGCTGGCGATGATCTGGTGGGGCCACCGCGCCCTTCGTGTCGGGTGCCGTGACCGACGTGGCCCATAGCCTCCGCACCATCTTCGGGCTGGATGCCGTGCTGTATGGGCTGCTCCTGGTGTGGGCCTGGCGCGCGATCCGCCCCGCGACCGCTGCGACCGTCCGGCCCGATTAGCCTAGCCGCAGCAGGATCGTTGCACGCGCGCTCCCGGACTGGTCGCAGCGGTTGACCGCTCACACCACGCCCTGGCGGTACTTCCGCGCCCGGTCCCGGTCGGGCGAGTCTGTCATATCGACCCGCGCCTGGCGATCAAACAGGACTGTGCTATGCCCCCAAGTTGACAGCCCTCCATAGGCGGTATACCGTGCTTTTGCCTGCGGCGGAAGGTCGCCACAGATGCGCGCGGGGGAGGGCCATGATGGCGCAGCTGGACTTCGGGGTCACCATCCGCCCCACCATACACGGCGGCACCATCGCGGAGATGGATCGGGCCAACGCGCGCATCCTCGACGCGGCGCGCGGCCATGACCTCTCTTGCTGGGTCATCGACCACTTCCAGTTCGGCGCAGACCCGATCATGGAATGTCTGGCCTTCCTCGCCTATCGCGCCGGGCAGACACCCGGCCTGCGCTGGGGCACCCTCGTCCTCGGCCAGGGCTACCGCAACCCTGCCCTCACCGCGAAGATCGCCGCGACGCTCCAGCAGCTCACCGGCGGGCGCTTCATCCTCGGCCTCGGCGCGGGCGATGCCGAGGCCGAGCACCGCGCCTACGGCTACCCGTTCCCCCCGGCGCGCGTCCGTGTGGCGCAGTTGGACGAGGCGGCACGGATCGTCACGGCCCTCTGGCGGGGCGGGGTGGTCACCTTCGCGGGCGAGTACTACCAGATCGCGGAAGCGCGCTGCCTCCCCGCGCCCGTGCCGCCCCCGACGCTGATGATCGGCGGCGGGGGCGAGCGGCGCACCCTGCGGGTGGTGGCCGCGCACGCCGACTGGTGGAACGCCGACTACTACGCCCCCGCCGAATACGCGCACAAACTCGGCGTCCTGCATGAGCACTGCCGGGCGGTCGGGCGCGATCCGGGCGCGATCGTCCCCAGTTGCTACATGGGCCTCAGTATCTCGCGCGACCCGGCACGCCTCACCCGGCGGCGTTCGATGGGCCATCGCGGCGAGGTCCACGTGATCAGCGGCACCCCGGAGGAGGTCGTGCCGCAGCTCGCCGCGTACGCGGACGTGGGCGTGCGGCACATGCAGCTCAACTTCCTCGACTTCCCGCGTACCGAGAGCCTCGACCTGTTCGTGGCGGAGGTTCTGCCCCACTTCGACCGCGCGGGCACCTGACGCCACGCCCGCAGGGCGACTCGGTGCGAGGCCGACCCGCGATCCGCCGGATCGCGCGCAACGGGTGTCGGCTCGATGCCCGATCGCTAACCAATGGAGGAAGCGCCGATGACCACCCAGATTGCACCGTCCCCCTCCCCCGTGCGCCAGGCGTGGCTGGACCGCCACCGCGAGGAGGTTCTTGAGCCCGAGCTGCCGATCGTGGACCCGCACCACCATCTGTGGGACCGCCCGGGCTGGCGCTACCTGCTCGACGAGTTGCTCGCCGACCTGAACAGCGGCCATCGCATCGTCGCGACGGTCTTCTTGCAGTGCGGGGCGATGCACCGCGCAGCCGGTGAGGTGGCCCTGCGCCCGGTCGGCGAGACGGAGTTCGTCAACGGCGTCGCCGCCATGAGCGCGAGTGGCGGCTACGGCCCCACGCAGATCTGCGCCGGGATCGTCGGCCACGCCGACCTCCGGTTAGGTGCGCGGGTGGACGCGGTGCTGGAGGCGCACCTGCGCGCCGGTGGCGGTCGCTTCCGGGGTATCCGGCACGGTGCCGCCCGCGATGACACGCGCCCACTCCCCGCCAACGCACCGATGCCCGGTCTGTTCGCCGACGCGGATTTCCGCGCGGGCTTCGCCCGGCTGGCACCGCATGGCCTCTCGTTCGATGCCTGGCTCCACCACCCCCAGATCGATGAATTGACGGCGCTGGCGCGTGCTTTCCCCGACACGGCGATTGTGCTCGACCACGTCGGCGGGCCGCTCGGCAGCGGAGCCTACGCCGGACGTCGCGACGCCGAGTTTGCCCGGTGGGCCACCAGCATCCGTGCGCTCGCGACCTGCACGAACGTGCGTGTGAAGCTAGGCGGGCTGGGTATGCCCTTCACGAACCTCGGCCTGCACGATGGCCCCGAGCCGCCATCGTCGGAGCAGCTGGCGATGGCCTCGCGCCCATATTTCGAGACGTGCCTCGCGGCGTTCGGCCCGGACCGGTGCATGTTCGAGAGCAACTTCCCGGTGGATAAGGAGTCGTTCAGCTACGCCGTCTACTGGAACGCCTGCAAGCGTCTGACGCAGGGGGCGAGCGCCAGCGAGCGGTCCGCGCTCTTCAGTGGCAGTGCGGCGCGCTTCTACCGCCTGGAATTGCCATCCGATGTATAGGGAGTGTTGAGTACTCGTATGGTCGGGTGGCATGCTGTGCGCCGCTGCTGGCGCGGTAACGGTGCGCCGCTGAACCCGTTGACCACCGCCGCCCACGGAGCGCCACGGGGCCGTCGCGGCGAACGGCCTGCTGCCGCTACCATGCGTTCCGCCTATCCAAGCGTCACCATACAGTCCGTAACACCCGCTAGCGGAAGCGCCACCGTTCGCCTCGCGCGGCTCGCCGCGCGCCATAAGGCTTTCGTCATCGGTGCGTGCCGCTCGGCAACAGCTCCCTCCGGTGGTGCGCCCTTGTTGCCTGCGGTGGTCGCAGGGTGGATGGATATCTGCGTCGCCGTGAGCGGCTTCCTCACAGGCTACGAGGCACAAATCGCCGCGCACCCGACGCCGCGCCCGTGATTCCCGCCGATTCCCGCGAGCACCTGCGCGCACGTCACCGGCGTGGTTAACGTGGCGCTCTCCCTGATCGTCCTCCCCCGGTCCTGGCGAACGCTGCCCGCCGCTCACGGCGAACCGGGCCGGTGGTTGGATTGAAAACAACCGCGCGACGCGCTTTGCGCCTCGTGGCCCGCTAAATGCATTGCGTGCAGCAGCGCCAGCGCCAGCGACTCGCAGATTTAGCCGCGCAATGCGTGCGCAACCACCGGAAGGGGTGATCCGTTCTTCGTGCAGGTACGTAGTTATGAATGGGTGAGTGCGTAGTCACGGGAGGAGTGGCGCTCAGCGCGACTTTCCATCGCCTGGCACCCTTCTGCCTTCGCCTCAATGCACTTTCGCAGCCCTGCGCCGGTGCTCCCTCCAGACGATGTCACAGTGAAGAATATATGCCTCATCCCGAGGGGGAGTGTCCATCGATGGTCCACACCGGACAGAGCAATGATGCAGTCATGCGGGAGTTCTCCGCGAAAGATGATATTCTCGCGGCGCTCGCCCTGGCCCGACGACTGACCGGTGGCGAACGCGCCTCGTTAATGTTGCCCCTGGTCGCCACCCCGGAGTTACATGTCGTCGCGGCGGCCGGCGTTGCGAGCGATCGACTCATCGATACGCGCGTGCGTCTCGGCGCGCCAGTCGCCGGTCTGGTGGCCGAGACGGGTCGTTCCTTACTCGTTAATGATGAGCAGGAGTTCGCGATGATCGTCGGGCGTCAACCGCTCGGCGACCGTAGCGCGGCGTTTATTAGCGTACCCGTGCCGCTTACCGCAGCCGGGCGCGGGGTACTGAATATCGCCGATCCGATTGGACGTGCACACTTCCAAAGCGACGATCTCAGCGCGATCCAGGGACTCGCCACGATGATCGGGCAAATGAATTCCCTGCGCGCGCAGATCGCGCAAGAACGCGACAAGACCTCGGCCTTGCGGAAAGAACTCCTCTGGATGCAGGAATCGGAGCGACACCGTCTGGCGCGTGACTTGCACGATGAGGCGGGCCATGCGCTGACACTGGCGGTCTTCCAGCTCGATCTGGAACGGATCAAGCCGACGATCGACCCTGACGCCAAAGCGACCCTCACCAGGGCGCGCGATGCGGTGATGGAGTGTGCCACATCCCTGAATGACATGGCCTTCCGCCTGCGCCCGCGCATTCTGGAGGATCTGGGCCTCGTCTCTGCCTTGCGCGTCCTGACGGCACAGGTGCATGAGGCGAGTAAAATACAGGTAAGCTTAGACCTTAATGATGCGGTTCGCCCGCTCTCTACCGAGACCGAATTGGTCGCCTTCCGTGTGGTACAGGAAGGGTTGACGAACATCCGCAAGCATGCCGAAGCGGCGCACGCCTGGGTCGCGCTGATTTTCCACGCGACGGCGCTCGAGATCCATGTCTGTGACGATGGTGTGGGTACGACCGCCGCCGAAGCGATGGGCAATCAGCACAGCAGCCAGGGGTTGCGCGGGATGCGTGAACGTGTCGAGCTGCTAGGCGGGACGCTCGAATTCACCCGGACTTCCGAGCGGGTAACGCGCCTCCGTGTTCGCTTGCCTCTCGAGTGAGGCCGCTACCGACGATGCGCCCGACCATTGTCGAAGACAACCGCACCACACCGGCGGCGCGGCGCAACCAGCTCAGGGCCGAGCGCGGGCGCTATGCGTCCTCCGCCGAAGGCAAGCGAGCGCCGGAGCAAGCGTGCTCTTTTTCGTCAGCCTACTGTAGGCGCGCGGATTGCATAGCTATGCGGGTGCGGTGCGTGCGGTGTGCAGAATTCTCCAGCAGCAAGAAGAACCGCCAGAGGATATACGCGGATGGGGTAGCGAACCATGAGCACAACGACGATCCGCGTTCTCCTGATCGAGGATCATGACATCTTCCGGCAGGGGGTCAAGTTGATCCTCGAAGCGCAGCCCGAGATCACCGTGGTCGGGGAAGCACGCAACGGTGAGCAAGGGCTGGCTCAGCTGACCGAGCTGGGCGATGTGGACGTGATCATCACCGATCTCGTCCTGCCCGACATCAGTGGCATGGAGATTGTGCGCCGCGTGAAAGCGCTGACGGATCGCGTCCAGATCATCATCCTGACCCTGCACGCCGATGACGAGCACATCCGGGGCATGATCGAAGCCGGGGCCGATGGCTACGTGATGAAGCAGGTCGCCGTCGAGGAGTTGATCGGCGCGATCCACACCGTGGTGCGCGGCGAGACGGCGCTGACCCCACTGGTCGCACGCCGCCTGATGAACCAACTCCAGAGCGATCGTGAGCACCAGCAGCGCGTCGGCACGCTGAGCGCGCGCGAGCGGCAAATCCTGACACTGCTGGCCCAAGGACTCACCAGCAAGGAGATCGCCCAGCAGATCAGCATCAGCGCCAACACGGTAGACAACCACCGGGCGCGGCTGCTCAGTAAGCTCGGCGTTAGCAATACCGTCTCGGCGATCAGTCTCGCCGTCAGGCAAGGCTTGATCCCGCCGCTCGACTGAGCGCTCTGTCCACCAGACGCCACGCATAACCCTGTTCCATGATGGAGATTGCCGCCCCGATCGGGCGGTATTGCTTTGCGTTTCCCGTCGCTCCAGCGGGGCACGAGCGGCCTTTAACGCGTGAATGCGTTCCCAGCCTGACCCCGAGCGCCACCTTCGCGACGATCCGGCCCGGGCGCAAACGCGGCGCGAGGGGGCGGTACGCTGCTATCTCCGGTGCGAGCTGTCGCCTTGCGACGCATCGATTGGCGCGAGCGGTGGTTTTCCACTAGTGGTTCGTGACGTACCATCAACCCGGATTTCCTAGTACGAATGGGTATGACGCCACGCGCCCAGCATCGCTACCGGGGGGTGGTTCTTCACCCACGATTTTTGGCCGAAAGGCATCCCGACAAGCGATACGCGGCCCCCTAGACTATAGATCAGCACATGATGATTGTTGTCGAGTCCAGGGGCGTTAACGTGCAATTACCGAAACGCATCATAATTGTGGATCGCTCGGCGCTCTTCCGTGCCACGCTCGCCCGCTATCTCGTGCTCCTCGACGCCGGTTACGAGGTGATCGGTGAGGCGGCGACCGACGAAGCGGCCTTGCTGGAGATCGCGCGCTTGCAACCGCAAATCGTCCTGCTCGATCTCGATCTCCCCGATCGGAGCGGCCTGAGGACGACCCGCGACATCCGCCATCGCTGGTCGGGCATCGAGGTCATCGTGGTCACGAACCATTTCGATCGCGAATACTGCGAGGCCGCACGCGCCGCAGGGGCGCGCGACTGCCTCGACAAACTTGTCCTCGTCGAGCGATTGCCCGCAGTGCTGGCGACGGTCAGCGATGCCTGCACCGCTCCCTTTGGCGCTGAGCGGGGCCTTGAAACCCCCTATGAGCCGCCTTGAAGGGATGTCTGGCCTCGTACCGTAGCGGCTGACACCGATTGCTGATCCGCCGGACCACGCGCGTACCGCAAATCTCGAGTTCGTTTGGAGGAAAACATGTCACCTGCCGCCACCCCGCCCGCCTACCAGCACCATCGCATCACCGTGGTCGTCCCTGCACTGAATGAGGCCGAGAACCTGCCGCACGTCCTGCCGCTGATCCCGCACTGGGTCGATGAGGTGATCCTCGTCGATGGTAACTCGATCGACGACACCGTGGCGGTCGCCCGCGCGTTGCTGCCGAGCATCAAAGTCGTCATGCAGCAGCGGCGCGGCAAGGGTGCCGCCCTCCAGAGCGGCTTCGCTGCCGCCACCGGCGACATCATCGTCATGCTGGACGCGGATGGCTCCACCGATCCACGCGAGATTCCGGCCTACATCGGCCCGCTCCTCAGCGGGGCCGACTTCGCCAAGGGCTCGCGCTTCTTGCAGGGGGGCGGCACCGCCGACATGTCCCTGCACCGCCGCCTCGGCAACCTGGGCTTCGTCTACATGGTCCGCATCTTCTTCGGCGGGCAGTACACGGATCTCTGCTACGGCTACAACGCCTTCTGGAAGCGAGTGCTCCCGATCCTCTCCCTCAGCGGCGATGGCTTCGAGATCGAGACGGTGATGAACGTCCGCGCGCTCCGCGCGAAGCTCAAGATCGCCGAGGTTCCGAGCTTCGAGGCACCGCGCGTCCACGGCGAGGGGCGGCTGCGAACCTTCCCCGACGGCTGGCGCGTGCTCAAGGCGATCATGCGCGAGCGCAGCACCCCTTTCGCTGTCGGGGAGGCGCTGCCAGGGACTATCGGTAAGGACACGGTGATCGCCAATGGCGCGCTGCCCCGCGCCGCTGTGCCACAATTGCAAGGCGAGTCGTCGCCGGTGGTACTCCCGACGCGCGGGCAGCCAGCGATCAGCACCGAGGCCGATTAGCTCGCCAGCGCCGGCTCGCCGACCGCGACTATGCTGCCGGACAACCACGCACAGCGCGGTCTCCTGGCACACCGAATGCCCACAAACTGAGGTTACTCGATGAAGAGCGCACCGCACGCGAGGCCGAACGACCAGGCGACCGATACCCCACGCCGTATCTGCGTCGTGGGGGCCGGGACGCGATTTTTGAGCGGCATCAGCTACTACACCCAGGTGCTCGCGAATGAGCTGTCGCGCTCGTACGACGTCTCGGTGATCCTGATGCGCCAGTTGCTCCCCACTCGCCTTTATCCCGGGCGGGCGCGGGTTGGCGTGGAACTGGTGCGCCCGACCTATGCGCCCGGTATGCGCGTCTTCGATGGCGTCGATTGGTACTGGATGCCGAGCCTCGTGCGCGCGCTGGCCTTCCTGGTCCGCGAGCGCCCCGAGGTGGTGGTGCTGCAATGGTGGACCGGCACGGTGCTGCATTCGTACACCGCGCTCGCGGCGATGGCGCGCTTGCTCGGCATGCGCGTCGTCATCGAGTTCCACGAGGTGCTCGATCCCGCCGAGGCGAGCCAGCCGCTGGTGCAGCGCTACGTGCGCGCGATCTCGCCGGCCCTCCTGCACCTGACCGCTGGTTTCGTGGTCCACTCCGAATACGATCGGGGGATCCTGGAAGAGCATTACAAGCTTGGCGAGCGCCCGGTCGCGCTGATCCCGCACGGCCCGTACAACCAGTATGTCGGGACGGCCACAGGCGCGGCGCAGGGCTACGCCGGGGCGACCGCGTCTGTGGCCCAGGGAGAGGAGCACGCTGCGGTCTGTCGGCTCCTCTTCTTCGGCACGATCCGCCCGTTCAAGGGGCTCGAAGATCTGCTGACCGCCTTCGATGCGCTCTCGCCCGCAGAGGCCGCCCGCTACCGGCTCACCGTGGTCGGGGAAACCTGGGAGGGCTGGACCCTCCCCGAGGAGCTGATCGCGCGCAGCCCCCATCGCGCGCGGATCACCTTCATCAATCGCTACGTACACGATGATGAGGTCGGCGATTTCTTCGCGGCGGCGGATGTCGTCGTGCTGCCCTATCACCGTTCGTCGGCGAGCGGGCCGCTGCAAATCGCCATGAGCACCGGCCTGCCGGTGATCGTGACGGCGGTAGGCGGGCTGCGCGAGGCGGTCAGCGGCTATGCGGGGGCGATCACCATCCCGCCCAAGGATCCCGAGGCGTTGCGGGCGGCGTTGCCGCGCGCGGCGGCCCTGCGCGGCCAGCGCTTCGCCGATCCCCATTCCTGGACGCGCACGGTGCAACGCTACGACGCGCTGTTCGCCCAGCTCGGTCGGCGCAAGCAGGCGATCGAGGGGCAATCGGCATGATCTGTTCGGGGCTGCACACGCGAGCGACGGCACGGTGTGTCGCGCAACGATTGTTCGGGGGCTGGCGATGGTGAGGTTGCGTCGCGCCGTTTTCTCCCCCACGCCGCCGGCCGATACGACGAGCGGTGTGCCGCTCGCCGCGCCGTCCGTAGATTCGGGCGCGGTGTCTACGGGGCGCGCGCGCCTGTGCGGCGACCGCGCGATCCTGCGGGCCTGCTTCGGGCCGCTCGCGCTCGGTTATCTCGTCGCGATCATCTGTGGCGCGGCGCTCGCCTGGGATAGCGGCGGTATCTTCTTCCAGATGCTCGACATGCAGGCCCCGGTCACGCCGAATCAGCGCTGGCTGAATGCCATCGTGCAGGCTCCCGCCCTGCTGGCGAGCAACTTCAGCGACAATCTCGGCCTCCTGGGGTTTGTCTTCGGAGTAACCTGGGCACTGTTGCCGCTCGGGGCGCTCGCCGCGTCGTGGCTGATCGTGCGTTGTCGCGCCCCCGAACTCTTCCTCTGGCCGGTCCTTGCGATCGGGCTCGGCCTCCTCCCGGGGATCTTCTATCTGGGGACCGAGGCCAACATCGCGCTGATGCTTGCCTGGCCGATATTCCTCGCCACGCTGCTCGGTGTCTCGCGCTCGTCGCTGGTCGCGGTGGCGGTGTGCGCGCTGCTGCTCGCGATCAGCCACCCTTACGCGATCGGTCTGTTCGCCCTCCTCACGGCGCTGGCCCTGCTGATCTGGCAGCGGGAGGGGCAGCAACGCCGCGAGTTGACCGGCTGGGCGTTCGCGTTCGGCATCCTGACGTTCCTGACCGCGCTCCGTTTCCTGCTGTTCCACACCAGCTATGAGAGCGCGCAACTCTCGCTCGGCGCACTCGGGTGGAATTTCCTGGTCGCGGTGCGCGGCTATCCGGCGGCGGCGCTCGGCTGCGCGGCGATCGTAGGCGTATTGTTCTTGCTCCTCCCATACGTTGGCGCAGGGGCGACCCGGACAATCCGGGTCGTCCAACTGGCCGCCCTGCTCCTGCTCGCCGTGCTGATGGTCCTCTGGGCACGCGATCCCCATCTCTGGTCGCAGGCGAATAAGTACAGTTACCCGGCCCTGCCCGTCACCCTCGCCTTCATGGCGCTGACCCTGGTCGATCGGGTGCGCTCCCGGCCCGTGCGTCCGACGCCGCGTCGCGTATGGTTGCCGCGCTTGCAGACGATCCGGTTGGTCGCGCTGATCTTCGCGCTCGTGATGAGCGTACAAGGGGCGTCGTGGTTCGGGCTGACGCAACAACTCCGCCGCACGATCGCGACGAGCCCTGCGAGCTGTATCTCGATGGCACCGCTGGGGTGGTTGCGACAGACCCCGCTCGATCAGTTTGCCACCCCAGCCTACGCCCTGCTCCTGCAAGGGCGGACGCCCGAGCGGCTGGTCCTGAGCGGCAACGGTTGCGGTGAGGAGCAATTCAGTGCGGGCGTCAATCTCAATCAATACTATCTGCGCGGCTGGCAGGGCGGCTGGTTCAACCTGGAACCGCTCCGTACCGCCTTGCTCGACCAGCAGCAGAATACCGGCGTGTGCAGCGTGCTGCTGACGACCGGCTGGAACGATACGGAGACGAGCGATCCGTACTGGTGGCGTTGGAGTAGCGGCCAGGACTCCCGGATTCGCATCCTGGCCGCCGCCGATGGGCAATTCATCCTCAACGGGCAGATCGAGTCCTATCGGTCGCCGAATCGGGTGACGATTATCGTCAACGATGTGCCGCAGCAGACGGTGGACATCACGCAGGGGGGGCAGAACATGCTCAACCCGCTCACCCTCTCCCTGAAGCAGGGCGTGAATGAAGTGAGACTGGTCAGTCGCAATCCCGCGCAACTTGTCGGCGAACGCGCGCTGAGCTTCGATGTGGCGAACCTCACCCTGACCAGGGGCGACAGCGGGCAGCTGTGCCGCTTCCAACCATAGCGCGTGATCGGGCATCGGCGGGCGCATCCCGCGCCGCGCCGCGCCCTGTGGAGGAGACAAGAACCATGACCGCAGGAACGATCGAGGTGGGTATCTGTCCGGCAGTTGGTGGGAGGCGCGCGCCGCTGCGCGTGCTCTTCCTGGCTCAGCGGTATTTCCCGTACATGGGTGGCCTGGAAACCCACGTCTACGAAGTCGCGCGGCGCATGGTTGAGGCGGGCGTCGAGGTGACGGTGCTGACGACCGACACCGGCGGCACCTTGCCCGCCACCGACGAGGTCAATGGCGTGCGGATCGAGCGGGTCCGCGCGTGGCCCGCCGAACGGGACTACTACTTCGCGCCCGGCCTGTACCGCGCCGTGCAGCGCGGCGACTGGGATGTGATCCACTGCCAGGGGTGCCACACCCTCTTCGCGCCGCTGGCGATGTTCGCCGCCTGGCGCTCGGGGCGACCTTATGTGGTCAGCTTCCACTCCGGTGGGCCGCCGAACGGCCTGCGCCGCGCCATCCGCCGGGCGCAATGGACCGCGCTGCGCCCGCTGCTCGCACGCGCGCGCCGACTTGTCGCGGTCTCGAAGTCGGAGGTCGTCTCCTTCGGCCACGATCTCGGCCTGTCGAAGGATCGCTTCACGATCATCCGCAACGGGTCGGAGATGCCGCCCGTCCCGGCGGTCGCCCCGCAGCGGGAGGCCGGGACGCTGATCGTCTCGCCGGGCCGTCTTCAGGAGTACAAGGGGCATCACCGCCTGATCGCCGCCCTCCCGTACATCATCGCCGAGCGCCCCGACGCGCGCCTGCTGATCCTCGGTGCCGGGCCATACGAGGCGGAGTTGCGCCAGTTGGCGAGGGCGACGGGCGTGGCGGAGCGGGTCGAGATCCGCTCGATCCCGCCCGAGCGCCGCGAGGAGATGGCCGCGACCCTCGCGGGGGCGGATATTGTCACCCTCCTCAGCGAGTACGAGGCGCACCCGATCGCCGTGCTGGAAGCGCTCGCCCTGCGCCTCTCGGTGCTCGTGGCCGACACCTCCGGCTTCCGCGAACTGGCGGAGGAGGGGCTGGTGCGCGCCATCCCGCTGGAGAGCAGCGCGCCGGAGATCGCGGGGGCGGTCCTGCGGCAGTTGAACGATCCCCTGAACCCCGGTGAACTCCACCTCCCGACGTGGGACGACTGCACGGGGCAACTGTTGGACCTGTATCGCGACGTGACGCGGGAGGTCCGATGCGCGTACTGAATGTCGCCCAGTTCTACCCCCCGATCATCGGTGGCGAGGAGCGCTTCGTGCGCGATTTCAGCGCCGCGCTGGCCGCGCGCGGGCACGATGTCTCGGTCGCGACGCTGCGCCAGGAGGGGATGGCGGCGTTCGAGCAGGATGGCGACGTGCGGGTGCATCGCCTGCCGAGCACCCTCGCGCGGGCGGCGTTCCTGCACGGCAGCCACGGGCGGCGCCATGCGCCCCCCTTCCCCGACCCGGAGACGACCCTGGCGCTGCGCCGCGTGATCGCGCAGGAACGCCCGCAGATCGTCCACGCCCACAACTGGATGATCCACTCCTTCCTGCCGATCAAGGCGCGCGCCGGGGCGAAACTCGTCCTCACGCTGCACGATTACAGCATGCGCTGTGTGACGAAGCGCCTCCTCTATCGCGGGGCGCGGTGCAGCGGGCCGGGGCCGCTCAAGTGCCTCACTTGCGCCGCCGAGCATCACGGCGTGGCGGTGGGCGTGCCGACCACCCTGGCGAACTGGGGCATGGGCATGGCCGAGCGTGCGCTCGTCGATCTCTTCCTGCCGGAGAGCAACGCGGTGGCGGAGGGCAATGGCCTGGTCGGCGGTCGCTGGCCCTACGAGGTACTCCCGGTCTTCGCGCCGGACGACATCGGCGCGGTACACGGCGATGCGAGCGCCTACGTGGCGCAACTCCCCGCCGAGCTATTCCTCCTCTTCGTCGGCGCGTTCGCCAGCTATAAGGGGGTCGATGTGCTGCTGGAAGCCTATGCGGGGCTGAGCGCGCCGCCGCCGCTGGTCATCATCGGTTATCACACGACCGAGTACCCGGTGGCGACGACCGATCTGCCGCCGAATGTGACCGTGCTGGAGGACTGGCCCCACCACGCGGTGATGGCCGCGTGGGCGCGGAGCCTGATCGGGATCGTCCCCTCGGTCTGGGCCGAGCCCTTCGGCCTGGTGGTCCTGGAAGCGATGGCGGCGGGACGCCCGGTGGTCGCCTCCAACATCGGCGGTCCCGCCGATATCGTGCGCGACGAGGAGACGGGCCTGCTGGTGCCGCCCGGCGATCCGGTCGCCCTGCGCGCGGCGCTCGCGCGGCTGATCGCCGATCCGGCCCTCCGCGCACGCCTCGGGGCGGCGGGGCAAATCCGTGTCAACGAGTTCAAGGCGGCGGCGGTGCTGCCCCGCATCGAGGGTGCCTATCGTACGCTCCTGGCGGACGACCGGACGCTTGAACAGGCGAGGCGGACAGCGGACGAGGATTCCCGTGTCCTCTCGTAGATCGGGCCGCGTGCTGCGGTCGGGGGCGTTGGCTGCGGTAGCCGTGCCGACGCGCGCGCCGGAAGTCGTCGAGCCGACGCGGCAGCCAACCCCACCCGCCATGCACCACCGCAAGGGGCATGGCGGGTGGGGTTGGCTGCCGCTACTCAGCCTCTCCAGCGCCTGTGGCCTGCTCGTGATGGCCCTCGGCTTCACCGGCGCGCGCCTGGAAGGGCCGTGGGCGCGGTGGGGCGAGCCGCTCTTCTGGCTCGGCCTGCTCGTCATCTTCGTCCCGGTCGCCCTGCGCCTGCTCGCGGTGCAGGTGTCGCGGCGCGAGCGGATCGGCCTGGCCGTCGTGCTCGGGATGGCGCTCTATCTGGTGAAGATCGCGAGCTACCCGACGATGTTCGCCCTGCATGACGAGTTTCTGCACTGGCGCACCGCCGACGACATCATGCGCGGTGGCGAACTGTTCGCGGCCAATCCGTTGCTCCCGGTGAGCGCGCTCTATCCGGGCCTGGAGACGATCACCGCCGGACTGGCGAGTGTGAGCGGCATGTCGCTCTTCCTGGCCGGGACCATCATCCTGGGCGCGGCGCGCCTGCTCTTCGCCCTGGCGCTCTACCTCTTCTTCGAGCAGGTTGGGCGCTCGGCGCGGATCGCCGGGATCGCCACGGTCCTCTACATGGTCAACCCCAAGTTCATCGTCTTCGACGCGCAGTTCGCCTACGAGTCGCTCGCCCTGCCGATCACGGCGCTGTTGCTCTTCCTGCTGGTGCGACGCTCGCGCGAGCGGGGGGCGTTGCGCCTCGGCCTCACCGTCGCCGCCCTGCCGACGCTCGGCCTGCTGGTCATCACCCACCACCTGACCTCGTTCGCGGTCGTCGGCTTCTTGTTGCTCTGGTCGGTCGTCGCCCTGGTCGCCCGCCTCGTACGCCCGCGCTCGGTCGGCGGGCCGGGCGGGATCGCGATCCTGGGCCTGGTCCTCTGCGCCGCCTGGTTGATCTACGTCGCCACCCTCGTCGTCGGCTACCTCGCGCCGAGTATCGAGGGCTCGGTCACCGAACTGCTCCGCGTGATCGCGGGCGAAGACGCGGGCCGACAGCTCTTCCGCGACTCGACCGGTCAGGTGGCCCCGCTCTGGGAGCGCGCGACCGGCTTTGCCTCCACGCTGCTGATCCTCTTCGGGATGCCCTTCGGGCTCTACCAACTCTGGCGACGTTACCGCATGAGTCCGGTGGCCGTGGCGCTCGGCCTGGCGGCGCTGGCCTATCCGGCCAGCCTGACCCTGCGCTTCACCCAGGCGGGCGGCGAGGTCTCCGATCGCGCGGCGGGGGTGCTCTTCTTCGCTGTGGCCTTCGTGCTGGCGCTCGCCATCGTTCGCCCGCGCGCGGTCGGCGGGCGACGCATCCTCCAATACGTCGCCCTGACGACCCTCGCCGCGCTCCTCTTCGTGGGCGAGGTGATCGTCGGCTCGGGGCCATCCTGGGCACGCCTGCCCGGCCCCTATCTCGTCGCCTCCGACGCGCGCTCGATCGAGCCGCTCGGCCTGGACGCCGCCTTCTGGACGCGCGCATACCTCGGCCCCGACAACCGCATCGCCACCGACCGGATCAATGCGCTGCTGCTGGGCTCGTATGGGCATCAGCGCACGGTGACGCACGCGGCGGACGGGATCGACATCTCGCCACTCTTCTTCTCGCTCGGTTACGGCACCGTCCAGGAGGACATCGTCCGGCGCGGCGCGATCGGCTATCTGGTCGTCGATCGGCGGCTGAGCACCGCCCTCCCCGGCCTCGGGATCTACTTCGAGGCTCCCGAGGCCGATGCGAACCGCCATCTCCAGCCGATCGACCCGGCGGCGCTGGCGAAGTTCGACCGCCTGAGCGACATCAGCCGCATCTATGACAGTGGTGACATCGTGATCTACGTGATAGGGGCGGGTACGCGTGAACGGTAAGTATGGGATCGGGATCGCGCTGGTGATCGCGGTGGCGCTGGTGGCGGGGCTTGTCATCGTGGGCGGACCCGCCAGCGTCGTGGTACGGAGCCTCCTGGTGGCCCCCTTCGTGCTGCTGGTGCCGGGCTACGCCTGCGTCTGCGCGATCTTCGGAGTGGCGCTCGGTTTCGCCGAACGGCTCGCCCTCAGCATCGGACTCAGCCTGGCGCTCGGCGGGCTCGTGGGGCTGGCCTTGCACCTGACACCGCCGGGCGTGCGCCCCCTCCCCTGGCTGCTCGTGCTAATCGTCGTGACACTCGTGGCGGCGGCGATCGCGCAGCGGCGCGGCGCATTGCCGGTCCCGTCGCGCCGGGTCGGTGCGGCGCTCCCGCTGCCACAGGCGCTCCTCCTCGGGGCGGCGGCGCTCATCACCTGCGCCGCGCTCGGTGTGGCGGTGGTCGGTGCACAGCGCGCACCGATGATCGGCTTCACCCAACTCTGGCTCCTCCCAAGTGCCACGCAGGGCACCGGTTCGGTCAACATCGGCGTGGAGAACCACGAGAACCGGACATTGCACACCACCCTGGTGCTGACCCGGGGCGGGCAGGAGATTCAGCGGTGGCCCGATCTCGCCCTGGCGGACGGCGCAACCTGGCAGACCACCATCGCCCTCCCGACCACCGGCAACAACGGTGCGGTCGAGGCGACGCTCTATCAGAACGATGATCCGACGGCGATCTATCGGCGCGTACAACTCTCGCCTGATGGCCGATAGGGAGGGATGAGGTCGGTGAGTAAGGTCGAAACGACGATATCAACACCCGAGGCGCGGGCCGATCGCGGGGCTGGCGGCAGCGCGCAGCGCTGGGGGCGGCTGCGAGGCAACGCGAACCTTTCGCTCCTGACCAGCGCGAGTTCGTTGATCGGGACGACGGCGGTCACCTCGATCCTCGGCTTCGCCTACTGGTGGTTGGCGGCGCGGCAGTTCCCCGCGCGGTCGGTGGGGCTGGCGAGCGCCAGCATCTCGGCGATGCTCCTCCTGGGCACCCTCGGCGCGCTCGGCTTCGGGACATTGCTGATCAGGGAGTTGCCTCGTCGCCGCGATCAGGCGTTCCCCTTCGTGCTCGCCGCGCTCACCGTGACCGCTGCCGCAGGGGCGGTGCTGGGCGGGGCCTTCGCCTGTATCGTCCCGTTCCTTTCGACGGAATTCGCGCCGCTGTCCGCCAGTCCCTGGACGGTGATCCTCTTCGCGGTGGGGGTCGGCCTGACCTCGGCCACGATCGTCCTCGATCAGGCACTCCTCGGTATCCTGCGCGGTGGGAAGCAGTTCTGGCGCAACGCCCTCTTCTCCGTGACCAAGCTCCTCGCGCTCGGCGCGCTCGGCTTCTGGTCGACCGACCGGCAGGCGCTCGCGATCTACGCGACCTGGATCCTCGGCAATGCCCTCTCGCTGGCCTGGGTCGCCCTCGGGACCCTGGCGGCGCGGCGGAGTTGGCGTGCCTATGTCCCGCGCGTACGGGTGCTCTGGTCGTTCCGGCGGGCGGCGCTCGGCCATCATCTCCTCAATCTGGCGCTTCAGGGCACCTCGTTCGCGACCCCGCTGATCGTCACCGCCGTGGTCTCCGCGACGGCGAACGCCTACTTCTATGCCGCCTGGACGATGGCCGGATTCGTCTACGCCGGGCCGATGGCGCTCGCCGTCTCGCTCTATGCGGTCGGCTCCAACGCGCCCGAGGCGATCGCGCAGCGGATGCGGTTCACCTTCGGCCTGGCGCTCCTCGGCGGGATCGCCGCGAATGTGGTCGTCTTCTTCGCGACCGACCCGCTCCTGCATCTCTTCGGGGCGGACTACGCGGCGAATGCGGGCACGGCGTTGCGCCTCCTCGGCCTGGGGGTCTTCCCGATCATCATCAAAGACAACTACGTCACCCTCCGACGGATCGAAGGGCGGGTGCGCGGCGCGGCGGGGCTGGTCGCCATCGGTGGGCTGCTCGAACTGGGCTGTGCCGCGAGCGGTGCCGTGCGTGGCGGGGTGCAGGGGGTGGCGCTCGGGCTGCTGATCGGCCTCTGCCTCGAAGCGCTGTTGTTCATCCCCACCCTCTACCGTTTCCTGCGTTTCCGCCAACCGTCCGCGACTATCGCGGTCGAGCAGGTTATATCGTGACGAGCAGGGAGAGCGCCCGATCGCTTGCTCATCGTGTTCGTGCTGATGAGCCATACCGACAAAGGGAAGCCATGTCATTACGTTTTGTTGGAGCTGCATTAGGTGACCCGTATAACCCGCACAGCGTCTCTGGGGTGCCGCGCCACCTCTTCGATGCCCTCGAGCGGCGCTATCCGATGGCCGGGCGCATCAACGCCGCGCTGGCCCCCTGGCAGCACTACTCGGTCGCGCTCGCCACCTTCCACCCTTCGCGCGGGCGCTGGCGGGAGCGCTTCTGGAAGAACGAACTCGCGTTCCAACTCCAGACACGGAATGGCCGCGCCGGCCTGGCACAAATTCGCGCCCCGTATGATGTCGTCTTCCAGGTGCATGCGCTCTTCCGCACCACCGCTGCGCCCTACATCGTCTACGTCGATAACACGCACCGACAGACCCTGGCGGGCTGGCCGATCTGGAACCCGCTCCGGGGTCGGGCGCTGGACCGCTGGCTCGCCGATGAACAGGCGATCTACGCGCGGGCGACCCACCTCTTCACGATGGGCGAACCAGCGGCTGAATCATTGCGCGCCGCGTATGGCATCCCCGCCGAGCGGGTGACGAATGTCGGGGGCGGGGCGAATTTCACCACCCTGCCGCTCCTCGCCGAGACGGTGCGCGAGCCAACCATCCTTTTCGTCGGGAAGGATTGGCGACGCAAGGGTGGGGATGTGCTGATCGAGGCGTTCCGCATCGTACGAGCGCACTTCCCCGGCGCGCGGCTCCAGATTGTCGGGACCACCGAGGCACCGCGCGGGCCGGGGATCGAGGTTTTCGGGCGGGTCACGGATCGGCATCAGCTCGCCGATCTGTATGCCCGTGCGAGTATCTTCTGTCTCCCCTCACTCTTCGACCCGTTCCCGCTGGTGCTGATGGAGGCGATGGCCTCCGGGCTGCCATGCGTGGCGAGCGCGGTCTGCGGCATCCCCGAGATCGTTGTCGATGGCGAAACCGGCGTATTGGTGCCACCCGATGACGCGCACCGCCTCGCCACCGCCCTGCTGCGCCTGTTAACCCGGCCAGAGGAGGCGTCCGCAATGGGCGAGGCCGGGCGGGCGCGGATCGAGCGGCAGCTGAGTTGGGACCGTGTCGTCGATCGCATGGCCCCGGTGCTCGATAAACTCGCGCTGGTGCCGGGGGCGCGGTGCTCGGTGGACCCGCGTTTGCATACGAAGATGAGCATCTGATGGCGCGGCGGACGATCGCGATAGCGGCGGTGGAGGGCGGCATGGCAACGCGGGTGGGCAGGGCGACGGGCGTGGGCTTTCTCTTGGCGATGTTCCTGTTGCCGAATGGGGCACTGGCGGCACCACCGGTATCGACCGTATCGACCGCGCCGTACTACTTCCCGACGACCGGGCATTACCTCAGCGGGCGGTTCCGGCAATACTGGGAGGGCAATGGTGGCCTGTACGTCTTCGGCTTCCCGCTCACCTCGGTCTACGATGAGACGGCGGCGGATGGCAAGGTCTACAAGACGCAGTATTTCGAGCGCGCACGCTTCGAGTACCACCCGCAAAACGCGCAGCCCTACGACGTGCTGCTGACGCTGTTCGGCACCGAGATCACCGCCCAACGTCAGGCGGAGCCCCCCTTCGCGCCGACCCCCGCGCGCGACGATTTCGGCTATCGCTACGCGGCGGTGACGCAGCACAATCTGCACGGCGGTTTCCTCGACTTCTGGCAACGCTACGGCGGCGTGCAGACGTTCGGGTATCCCCTCTCCGAGGAGTTCCCCGAGGTGAGCGCGACGAACGGCAAGCCCTACACGGTGCAATATTTCGAGCGGACCCGCTTCGAGTATCACCCCGAATATGCCGGTAGCGACGCCGAAATCTCGCTGGGGCTCATCGGTCTGGAGCGCCTGAATCGCGTCGGTGTTCCGGGGGCGGCGCGCGCGCCGGAAACCAGCCCGCCCACCGGGAATACCATCCCCGGAGGCCGTCTCGGTCAGTAAGCACCAGCGCTAGCGGTCGATGTTTGGTCAGGGAGCACCAGCGCTAGCGGTCGGTGCAAGGAGAGGACAGAGCGTGACACTCGATCGGATCATCGCCATCATCAGCGGGCCGTGGGGCATCATCGCCACCCTGAGCCTGGTTGCGCTCCTGATCGGGCGGGAGGTCGCGGGCAGCCTGGCGGGGCGGCAGGCGATGCGCTGGCGGCGCGGCTTGAGCGTCGGTGCCGCCCCGCTCCTCGCCGTCTTCGCCGTGGTGGTGACGCTGCGCCTGCTCGGCCCGATCCAGGCGGTCCTCGGCGCGGCGAGCGATACGGTGCCGACGGCGACGGCGGCGATCGCCAGCGTCACGCCGACCGTTGTCGCCAACGCGACCGCCACCGCGCCACCGCCGGTGCAGGCGGTGGCGACCGCCGCGCCAAGTACAGCGGCGGCAGCCACACCGGCGGCTGTCGCCCCCACCGCCGCGATCACCCCGAGCGCCACGCCCGACGGGGCGGCGCTTGTGGCGCAGGTACGCACCACGCAGGCGGACGTACGGCGCGGCACGGTCGAGACCACAGTCGATTATGGCGGCGGCATCACCGCCGTCTCGACCGCCACCTTCGATCTCGGCGACGGTCAGCAACCCCCGCGACTGTTGCTTAGCACCACGTACAAGGGCGCGACCGGCAGCCGCATCGTCAGGCGGCTCACGATCGGGTCGCAGACCTGGCAGCGTGGGGCCGATGCGATCTGGGTGCGGCAGGCGACGGCGGATGACATCCGCGCGCAAGTGGCCGAGGTGCTGCCGCAGTTGGGCACGAACACCATCGCGGTCACCTTCATGCCCGCGCGGGTCGCCACGCTGCGCTGGTACGAGGCGACCCGCGACGCCGATGTCGCGCTCCAGGTGGACGCGGCGACCGGTGTGCCGCAGGAGGAGCGCCGCACGATCAGGTTGGGCGGTCCGACGCTCGTGGTGCGCTACATCAACTGGGATGGCCCGGTGGATATTCCGAACCTTGCCCCGTGAGGTGTGCAAGGACACGATGAGGCAGAGATCTTGCCGGCGCCCGCATGGTGCGGGTATGGCCTGGTGGGATGAGACGGGAGGAACGGACGATGGTTCACTATCTGCGCGGTCTCGGTATGCTGATGTTCGTCGCGCTGCTGGTCACATTCGCGATCCCCGCACGTGTCGTCGGCGCGGCGGAGCCCGATCCGTTGCTCCGGCTGGTGTATGCCGCGCCGAATGGCCCGGCGGTCGATATCTACGTCGATGGGCAGCGCAAGACGACGGCCAGCCAGTTCGGCGAGATCACCCCGTACCTCACCGTCACCCCCGGCGCGCACCAGATCCAGGTCTTCGCCGCGAGCGCGGGGCCGGCGGGTGCGGCGCTGCTCGACACGCAGGCGACCTTCCAGCCCGGCCAGGCGTATAGCGTCCTCGCCACCGATCGGGTCGAGCAGATGTCGGCGGTGGTGCTGAACGACGCGCTCACCATCGAACCCGGCGCGAGCGCGTACGTGCGCCTGGTCCACCTCTCTCCCGACGCGCCACCGGTGGCGGACGTGGCGGTGACGGGCGGGGCGACCGTCGCCAGCAATCTGCCGTTCAAGGGCGCGACCGCCTACCTGCCGGTCGCGCCGGGCACCTATCGCTTCGATGTGCGCCCGGCAGGGGCGGCGGTGACGCTGGCGACGACGGCCCCGCTGACCCTCGCGGCGGGACAGATCTACACCGTCTTCGTCATGGGCCAGCTCGCCGACAACACCTTTCAGGCGATCATCACGCCCGACAACGCGCGCAGCGGCGGGGTCGGCGGCGTTCCCTCCACCGGCGGCGGCGGCATGGCTACCACCGGCAGCGCCTCGGACGTGTCGCTCGCTGGCCTGCCCCTGGCGGCGCTCGGCGTCTATCTCCTCGGTGCCGTGGCCTGGAGGAGGCGTGTCACCAACGCTTCGCGTCTCCTCTAGTGGGTCGGTTGGCACGCTCATCGCCATTGCTGTGATCGCGCCAATGCCCGCAAACTGGCGTGCCGCCAAGGAAATACCGCCAAGGGCGAAAGGCCATGTTCATGTCAGCCGACCCACTAGTGCAGGGGGCGACCCTGAGCACGAACAGCATCGACTTAGCTCGACAACGCCTAACCAATAACTTTGTCGAATCACCATCTGGGTCTATCCCAGGGGGGCCGAGCGCGGCACAACCGGGTTCGGCCCCTTGGGGTTTACCCGGTCTCGTCCTCAATAATCGTTCGCGGCTTAGCTGATCAGCGGGCGCTGCTGGCCCTACCGTGTATCGGCCCCTGCGATCGATCGGCCACGGTAGCGGAGGAGCCCGAGGGGGACTTGCCCCTCTCCCGGTCGCGACCATGCGTGCAGGTCACGGATACGAGAAAGGGGGAATGCTATGGATGTTATCGCCTCGCCTGTGCAGGTGGACATGCCCATCGATCGCCGCCCCACACGGATGCCGCCGTTACGATTTGTCGGCATCTCGCGCGGGAATCCCCACAGCCCGCACGACACCTCCGGGGTACCGCGCAGCCTCTTCAACGCGCTCGGGCGACACCATACGCTGGTCGACCGCTTGGACACCCGGTTGCCGCGCTGGCAGCAGGCGCTCGTGGCGCTCGCCACCTTCCACCCGCAGCGCGCGCGCTGGATCGAGCGCTACTTCAAGAACCTCCTCGCCTTCGATCTGGTCTCCCGCCGAACGCGCATCAAGCTTGGCACCGTTGCCGGACCGTATGATCTGGTCCTGCAATTCAGCGGCCTCTTCCACACGCAGGGTGTGCCCTACATGCTCTACTTGGATAACACGTATCGCGATTCTGCCCTGGGATGGCCGGATTGGAATCCGTTGCGCGGACGGCGTCTGGCGCGCTGGTATATCCGGGAACGCGCCTTGTATCGAGGCGCGGTTCATATCTTCGTGATGGGGCACTACGTGGCGCAGACGCTGAGCAGCTTCTACGCTATCCCGGCCGAGCGGATCAGCGTCGTGGGCGGCGGGGTCAACATCGACGTGGCGACCGCGCGGGCCGGGTCGGGGGAGGACCGTGCGCCGACCATCCTCTTCGTCGGGAAAGAATTCGCGCGGAAAGGGTGCGACACCCTGATCGCGGCTTTCCGAGCGGTCCGCGCGCAGCACCCTGCGGCACGACTGCAAATTGTCGGCCCCGTCGTGCCCGTCGAGGCGGGGATCGAATCGATCGGACGCATCGAGGACCAGCGCCAACTCGCGCAACTGTATGCGGAGGCCACGGTCTTCTGCTTGCCCTCCCGCTTCGATCCGTTCCCGGGCGCGCTTATCGAGGCGATGGCCCACGGACTGCCTTGTGTGAGCACCACGGTGTGTGGTATCCCGGAGATCGTCAGCGATGGCGCGACTGGCTTGCTCGTCCCGCCGGACGATCCCGAACTCCTCGCCGGAGCACTCCTGCGGTTGCTCGACGATCCTGCGTATGCGGCCCGCCTCGGGGCGGCGGGTCGCCGCCGCACTGAAGAGCATCTAAACTGGGACCGCGTGATCGGGCGTATGGATCCAGCGCTCAGGCAGTACGGTGCCGCCATCCACGGCTCTCCCCCGAGCTGTAGCTGACCACGGGTGCTCGTTCGGAGGCTGAAATGGGTGAGGGCGAGGTGAGGGCAACGGCAGGTGTTGTCAACTTGGGAGCGGGCTTGCCGGAGTGTGATATCGGGCGCATGAATGATGCTACCGCGCCGCCAGACCACGCCGGTTCCCGGTTCCCGCCGGAGATCATCGCGCACGCTATCTGATGGACCAGCTCGCCGATAACACCTTCCGGGCGTTCAGCACCCCGATAACGCGCGCAGCGGCGGAGTCGGCGGCGTCCCTTCCACCGGCGGCGGCATGGCTGCCAGCAGCACCGCCCCTGGCGTGTCGATCGATGACCTGGCCCTCGCGGCGCTGGGTGCCTGTCCGATCTTCACCGTCATCTGGCAGCGTCGCTGCATCGCCGCTTCGCGCGCTCTAGCGCAGGAGCCGGACCTCGTACGCAGCCAGGGTGATGACGGTGCCGTTCACACTGACGGTGAGCGGCGTGTCGCGCTTGTTGATGAGCAGCGCGACCGTATCCCGGGCCAGCACCTCCACATCGCTCGCGGAGGACGTGGTGGCGTAGAGGCGGGTGCCAGGACCGAAATACTGGTGGAAGGCGAGATAGACGGCGTAGTTCGGATAGGGTTGCCCGCCATCGGTCTTCGCGACCGGGCTGAGCAAACTCTCGATGTTCGCATTGCCGCCGATGTCGCCGAAGTACTGATTGCCGAGCGGCCCCCAGCGCAGGGAGACCGACGCCCCGCCGAGCAGCTCGTGGTAGAGGTTCGAGGCGGCCCCCGCCGCCTGGAACGCATCCGAGGCGTAGGTCGCTTCACGTCCCTCGTTGGGGTCGAGGTAATCTTCCGACCACCAGAGCGGCAGGACGGTGCGCGCGCGGATCTGGCGGGTCATCGCCTCGTAGCGGGAGGTGATCGCCAGGAGTTGCGCCGGTTGCGGGGCGGGGCCGTCGTAGGGGGTCACGAAGTGCGAGAGCGCGCCATCGAGGCAGACGAAATCGGCTCCGTGCGCGTTCCGCAGCCACGAGTCGAAGAGGTCGAGTTCCCACTGCCCTAACGGGGCAGCGGGGTTGCCGCTATTGCCGGTGAGGGTGAGGTAGAAGCCGCCGACCTGGATGCCCGGATCGACGCCCTTCAGCGCGTCGTACACCGTGTTGTAGAACGCGGTGTACTCCGTGTAAGGGAAGGCAAATCCCTTCATCTCGTTCCATACCTGGTAATACTTCACGTCCGGGTAACGCCGGGCGATCTGGCGCGCGAGTTCGGCGAAGTCGTCGTAATGCGCGGGCGTCGGGGGATAGAAGGGGTTGTAGCGCGGCTCGCCGGTCAGGTTCGGCTGAGGCGCGTTCGTCATCCAGTCCGGTGCCATCGCCAGGGTGAGGACCGGCGTCGTGCCCATCGAGCGCATGCTCGCCATGTACGCGTCGAGATCGGTCCAGTCGTAGACACCCGGGGCCGGATTGGGGTTGCGCGCGCCCCAGCCATAGATGTGGCGATTCTGATAGACCGTCGCGGCGCTCAGGGAGTTCTTGGCCCTGGCGATCGCGGTCGGATCGCCCTGGGTGCCCAGCCCTTCCTTCGTATGCGTCACGCCGGTCGATAATTGACTGACCCCGACGGCACGAGAGCGATCGATCGTGATCGTCACATCGGGGGTCGCCGTCGGCGTCGCGGGAACGGTCGTGGGCATTCGTATGGCGGTCGGTGTCGGGGCGGCGATCGTGGTCGGCGTCGGCGCGATGGGTGGGGAGGCAGGCGTCGGGCTCGGCGTGGCCGGAACCCCGCCCAGTTCCACACTTGCCAGCGAACTGCCGTGCCCGCCGAAGTAGCTATCGAGTGCCTGCCAGAGGGCGCGCGCAAACCACGCGCGTGAGGCCGGGCGGTCCCAGGTGTTCCACCCCGCGCCGACGCTCGTATCGGGTGGGAGGGCGGCGTAATGGACGTAGGTGGCGAGATCGCCCCGATGCCCCGACGAGGCCGGGAGATTCGGGAAGAGCGCGCCGTTGTCGGGCTGCGCCTGCCAGTACCCCTTCGCGATCATCGCGCGGGTGATAAGGCTGATCGTCTGTGCCTGCACAACCGCCTCGGTCGGGTGGAACGCGCCATCGTCGTAGCCACGGGCGACATTGTAATGCGCCAGCGTGCCGATGTTCCGCCAGAGGTCGGCGTCGACCCGTTCCTGGTCGGTGAAGGGATTGCCGAAAGCTGCTTCGTCCCATCCGAGCGCCCGACTGATCAAGCCCGCCGCCTGGGCGCGCATCACCGGATCATCCGGCCCGAAACGCCCATCACCATAGCCTCGGATGACTCCTCGCGCGGCGAGTTGCGCGACCGCATCGGCGGTAGGACTCCCGGAGGCGACATCATTGAAATGTGGGCGACTCGCGCCGCCGACACTGACCGTGTGATCGCGATCCATCGTCAGGTTCAGCGGATTCGCCCAGCCCCAGAACCGCCCATCAACGGTCCAACCGAGCGCGAGTGTCTCCGCTGAGAGGGTCGCGGCGAGCGGCACCACCGCGCCAGCGCCGTAGCTGCCGGACGCTGGTGTGGCTGCGATGGTGCCGCCTCCTGCGGTCGTGATCGTGAGTGTATAGGCCGATGTCGTTGCGGCGACGGTGATGGCAGAAGGAAATGCCTGGATAGCAATGGCCAGCGCTAACAACAGTACAGCGCAGATAAACAGCGCGCGCGAGGCGGTCGTCCGGCGTGTAAGCATCCCTTCTCACCTCATTGATAGCGCGTGCCATGCCCCATCGCGGCGCGTGCCGCCCTGCTATGCGCCACATGTGGTGGGCAATAGCGTGATGAGCACCGCCCTGTACGGGTCAGTAGGGCGAGCCGACACTGGCTTTCGACACGCTGAAGCATGGCAATACAGTGCGTGGTGTCTCTTTTCAGTGTGGGGAAAAGAAGAGCGGAAGGGAATGCGCTATTCGTTCGGAGAAAGCGCGGACAAAGGTGCCAGTACAGCGGTCCTGATCGGTCAGGGGTGGTATACCGCAATGCCGTCAAGGACGGCGCAGCGAAAGGCCGGTGACTCGCCGCTGAGTGGGTCGCTGAGGGCGAGGTAGCGTACGTTGCGGCCCGCGCGGGGGTCAGCCGTTCGGTGAAAACCGGACGTGACGGATGCCCCGCGCGTGGTACGATGGCGTACGATGCTGCTGTAGGGGATGGAGGGGCAGGGTCTATTCAAGTTTAGGGAGCGGCGGGGGGACCCCAACTGGATCAGGCCCGCCGTCCGGCTGCGCGCGGTCGGTCGGTCCGGTACTGCCGCGCGCGTGTTGCCCCGCGACGCAGATCGCGCACACCGGAACAGCGCTGCGGGCCGGTGACGGTGACCGCGATTGACTTTGCATAGACCCTGGCGAGAAGGGGTGGCGAAGGGCTTGTTGGCAGCGACGGATCGCTGCGGTTCGGGATCACGACAGGGTACGGACGCGGCCTCGCCCGCATGGGGATCGTCGATCCCCGGCGTGTCCGTACCCTTTTCATACAGTTTCTACGTACAATCAGATACGGTTCGTGGGTTTGCCGTAGGCAGTTTCGCGATTCGCTCGTCAATCATCGCCAACCAATGCCGCGATCATTGCGTGAATGTACTTAGTGCATCATTCCTCAAATACGGTAGACATAGGAATGGCGCAGGACGCGCGGCGGGCGCTGGGGGCGGCCCCAGACCCACGGCTTCGCGCGGGCATTTACTTGCTGCGTGGCGACCGCAGTGGCCCGATCGATCTCCTCATCATCGGCAAATGTCTGCCCGGCGAACGCAGCGCGCCGGAAGATGCGCCACCAGGCCTCCGGCAGGTTGAGCCAGCAGGCCCCGACGGGGATGAAGAGGTGCCGCACGCGGGGGTTCTTGGCCAGCCATTCCTGGATCGGGGGGCTCTTGTGGCTGCTGAGGTTGTCGCTGATCAGATAGAGGTCACCGGTCGGGTTGGCCGCCGCGATCGCTTCCAGTAACTGGAGGTAGCCAGCGGTGTTGCGGGAGCGGGTGGTCAACGTAATCGCTTGGCCGTCGCACACGCGCAAGGCCCCGTAGACCCAGACTTTTTCGGGGCCACGGCGGTATTCGAGCGGGGCGTGGATGCGCGTCCCCGTCGGCGACCAGCCCGGCGCCGGCGGGAAGGTCCGGGGAATGACCGGACCGAGTTCGTCGACGCAGATGGTCGTGGCACCCGCGGGCGGGCTGGTGTAGGCCATCACGACCGCGGTCCTTGTGGGACGAATTCGGCATCCGTACTCGTCGCCCAGGTGCGGGGCTGCCGCCAGCGGACCTGCTCCGCCAGCAAAATCCGGCGTAACTGGCTGCGGGCGATGGCAATTCCCCCCCGGACCGCCGCTTCGATCAGCGTATCGAGCGTCCAGTAGGCGGGCTCCGCCTCGGCGACCGCGTCCAGCCCAGCCGCGCCATGCCGCACCAGCCGCCCGGGCGGGTCGCTGGCGACGAGGCGGATGAGCCGGCTGCGCTCCGCCGCGGTGATCCGCCGCGGTCGTCCCGCGCGCGGCTGATCGCGTAGCCCGTCGACCCCGGCGGCGTCAAACGCGGCGAGGCGGTCGCGGACCGTCTGCGGGTGGCAGCCCAGTGCGGCCGCAATATCGGGGACGCGCCGCCCATCCCAGCTGAGCGCGACCATCCGCGCCCGCACAATGCCGTCGCGCGGCCCCAAGCGACTCCGGGCGAGGCGGCGAATGCGCTCTTCCTCGCGCCCATCCTGCGGATCACGCGCCTTGATCAGCTTCGGCATGGCGGCCTCCTCTTGGCTCCTCAAGCAGGCCGGAAGTCTAGCACACTTACGGAATGATGCATTACAGCGTTTCGCAGAGGAGTGTGGTGGGCTAGAATAGCTACGGTGCGAGGTGTGGGTCAGGCGGAGGTGGGTGATGCGGGCCTATTCGCTGGATCTCCGGGCGCGGATTGTGGCGGCGGTGGAGG